>Ga0302221_10000889_pt1 | contig 19963 bp, 3 predicted proteins | sample II_Palsa_E2_1_FD_193517 | JGI IMG/M metagenome (GOLD analysis project Ga0302221, IMG submission 193517) | Peat permafrost microbial communities from Stordalen Mire near Abisko, Sweden - II_Palsa_E2_1 | ecosystem: Environmental > Terrestrial > Soil > Palsa > Peat permafrost | place: Sweden... | reverse complement strand
AATAAGCTATATAAGAAAAAGCCGCACGTGAGCAAGCTAAGCAGGCTAAGCGAGAGTAGGCTAAACAGGCTGCACGAGATCGACTTGCTCGTGAGCAAGCTAAGCAAGCTGCACGAGATCGACTTGCTTGTGAGCAGGCTAAGCAAGCTAAGCGAGATCGACTTGCACGTGAGCAAGCTGAGCAGGCTAAGCGAGATCGAGTTATACGTGAGCAAGCTAAACAGGCTAAGCGAGATCGAGCTGCACGTGAGCAGGCTAAGAAGGCTAAGCAAGCTAAGCGAGATCGAATTGCTCGTGAGCAAGCTGAACAGGCTGCACGAGAACAAGCTGTACGTGAGCAGGCTAAGAAGGCTAAGCGAGATCGAATTGCTCGTGAGTAAGCTGAGCAGGCTGAGCGAGAGCAGGCTGAACAGGCTGAACGAGAGCAGGCTGAACAGGCTGAACGAGATCGAATTGCTCGTGAGCAAGCTGAACAGGCTGAGCGAGATCGAATTGCACGTGAGCAAGCTGAGCAGGCTGAGCGAGATCGAGCCGCACGTGAGCAAGCTGAGCAGGCTAAACGAGATCGAATTGCACGTGAGCAGGCTGAACAGGCTAAGCGAGATCGAATTGCACGTGAGCAGGCTGAACAGGCTGAGCGAGATCGAATTGCTCGTGAGCAAGCTGAGCAGGCTGAGCGAGAGCAGGCTGAACAGGCTGAGCGAGATCGAATTGCTCGTGAGCAAGCTGAGCAGGCTGAGCGAGAGCAGGCTGAGCAGGCTGAACGAGATCGAATTGCACGTGAGCAGGCTGAACAGGCTAAGCGAGATCGAGCCGCACGTGAGCAAGCTGAATAGGCTGAGCGAGATCGACTTGCACGTGAGCAGGCTGAGCAGGCTGAGCGAGAGCAGGCTGAACAGGCTGAGCGAGATCGAATTGCTCGTGAGCAAGCTGAGCAGGCTGCACGAGAACAAGCCGCACCAGAACAAGCTGAGCAGGCTAGGCGAGAAGAACAGCGACTTTTGGAGCAGCAAGTTGTTGCAGAGCAATAGCGACTTGCTAAGCAGGAACGATAGCGGCTTGCAAAGCAAGACCAGTTTTCTCAAGAACGAACTGCTTAAGCTGAGAAAGAGCAGCCTAAGAATAGTTAGGTCTGTGCAATGAATTATGAATCATGAATTATTCATAATTCGATTCATATTCTTGATAAATATAGATAATTATTATGAATATGAATTAGAGAGCCTTGAATCCATGAATTATCAAGTCTTATTTATGAATAATACCCTATTTTTAGTAATATTTTAGTATAAGTGTCCCCTTAATTTCCGACTGCAAGCATCACTCTAAAAATATCACTTTTTACGATATAGCCAATAAGAGCGGGCCTTTTTGCCACAGGTTAAATAAAGGCAGTAAAAGATTTAAATTGCATATTCGATTAATTTAGAGCTTCTTGCAATTATACAAAAATAATTACGTGTAAAGCAACTTAGCTATCTCTCTAGCCCACGCTTTACTCCCTTATTATTGGGTATAAGATTCGGCAAGTCAATTGGGTATAATAAAGACGATTCGGGGCTAAAATGACGTAAATATTAGCAGGCGTTCCTCCTAAAATTGAAGCTATTTAAACTTACCCTATATGCTATAGCATGTTAAGCCTTTTCCTCCTTTGCAAGCTCTCTCTTTTTCTTGTTAATTTGATTATAATAGCTCTTTATTAACTTTACTATCCTTATAGTCTCATTATTTATAGCTATTCGACGAATCCTAAGAACATCTCTTCCTTTTAAGAATAGCCTCTTTATATCGACCTCTGCAAAGGGTATTACTAAGAGATCTTAAGCCGCGACTGCTACTTGTTTGTATTGAAATTCATTTGCCTTCTACTATTATAAACACCAATCCTTATAAGGCTTATACGACATAATGACAAGGTTATTAAAATATCGCTTGAAGTCGCTTTTAGCGTGTTAAGTACGCGTAGCTATATTTAGTTAGCTCTTTTGCAAGCGCTTAAGGAGGTTCCATTTGTGAATAGATATATTATGTAATTGTTTTAATTAGATAGTTAAGGATTAATTTGTAAAGGCACTCGACTAGGTAAGATATTGCTTTTTAAAGTAAGACTTGACTTGTTTGATAATTTTATTTGCATCGTCGTTGTATTGCTCTTTAATTAATGTGAACTTAATTCGAGGATCGAGGACGTAAGCGGCGTAATATATATCGTTTTTAAGCGCTAAATCCCTCCATTTAGCAAGTGTTTCTTTTGCAGCTTCGAACGTAGCTTTAAGATTTGTACCGATATTGTTATATAGCTCTTCTTTACTAGAAACTGCATTTAAAAGATCCTTTAATCCTTATATAATACTAAGATATTAAGGAAGTAATAAAACGTCGTTCGAGATAATAAGAGTATAATTATAAAAGGGTTTTATGCAACGTTTAACTTGCTTATAAGTCTTCTATTTAGCTTTAATAGGAACGAGGTGCTTACAAGCTAGGTGCTTTTATCTAAATTAGGCAATTTGGATTTAATATTTGCGTGCTATTATTATTATCTTATAAAAGGCATTCTAACGAGTATTAATATTTAGTAGGATAAAAATCGGGCAAAGCTCTTTTTACTATCCTCGCCGTTCGTCGCTCGCTATAACTTATAAGATAAAGGTTTGTATCTTTATATAAATGCTAAGGGCTAAACAATCTTCGGGGAAGCCTTTGCTATTATTAACTGCTTTTTATACAAGTGCTTAAGCCTCTTCTTGTGTTCTTAGATAAAAGTGACTAAAAATAGACTCGGCGATTAATTTGTAGATGTGAGCTAAGCACCGAATACGGCTAGCTCTTCCTTGGAATAGATAGCAGGGAAGACTTAAATTCGATTGTAGGTTGTCGTTGTAATTGTTAGCTAAGAGCTTAGCATAAAAGTGGTCGTAAAAGGTGTTGTTATTTGAGGCGTTGTCCCCGTATACTGCAATAATTTTGTAAGCAATCTTAAGGCTTATATAAGTGGTGGTTTGCTTAATAGGGCCCTTAGCTGTCTCGATCGTCTTAACTTTATTAATATTATTTTTAAAAGAAGTATATAAAACTTTAGCTATTCTTTCTCTAAACTTCCCGTATATAACCTTAGCAAACTCTATATTTATAAAGTACTATTGCTAGTTAAGACTAATCTAATATCTAATACTTCTAATAATATGCTTGTAGTTTCTAGAACTTTAACCGTCGAACGAGATAGCGATCGATTGACAAGTCTCCTCGAAGAGCTAAGCTTGCTCTTTACAAATAGCGTTAAATTGCGTTTTGCTATATTGTCGAAAGGTAATACGATTATTAAAGGAATAAACTTTGCTTATAAACTTGTATAAACTGTAAAATGCAAGATGGTTGCATAATATAAAAGATTAGTTAGTTTATATAATAAATCGAAGGACTATATCTTCTAGTAAGAGCTCTTCTTTAGCTACTTATAAAAAGGGAGTAATGCTTCCCGATTGAGATATTGTTTTATAGTCTTTTAAAAGGGCGCCGAGCTTGGCTTTTGTCTTAGTTAATTGATAATCCTCCCTTATATAACAATTTAAATTCGACGTGTTTTTATGCTTGCTAGAATTTGTAAATGTCTAGTTATTACAATATTTGCATCTTTATTGTCGGTCTTAGTAAGTTGGATTGCCCTTATTAGAGTACTTAATTTAAATTATATTAAAGTGTTTAATATTAAAATATTTAAGCAACTAATTACGTTTATTTATAGGCTTTTGTACCCTAAGTCCTTGCTCTTGTGCCTTCTACAATGTAATAGTTATTAGGATAGTATATGCAAGGCGTTGTCGACTTGCTAACGGAGACTTTGCATTATTATTATTATCTTCTTTATCTTCGTCTCTTATTTGTATATCATTATTTGTATTAGCGCTAGCAGTTTTGACATGTCGGAGGGCAAAGGGCGTTTGCGGTAATCGAGGAGGGTTTTCGGGGTTTTTGAATAGCTCTTTAATTTGTTCGAGACAAGTATAATTTAAGATAGTAGTTTAGCGGAGACTTTGCTTAAATAATAGACTTGCAAGCTCTCGTCGAATTAGAGTTGCAGCAAAGCGTGGTTGTCGTGTTTTATTTGTATTAGAAGCTCGAGCTCGTTGCATAGTTAAGGTTTTGATATTTCGGCTAAGTAAAGTGTAAAATGCGCCTGTAATATTAGAAAGTCGAATAATATAACAACTAATTAATAGAAAATGATGAAAATTAGATAGTTAGAAAGCTAATTTATTAAAGAAAAATCTATTATATGTATAATATTTTATGTTGTGTTAGTTTTACGACATTCTAAAATCATATGCTTCGGAAATTAGAGTAAGACATGACAAGATTTACTATCTAAGCGAGCCGACTAATTAAATTACTAGAACTTGTATTATTTATAAATTATTCATGAATTATTCATGAATTAGAGTATTACGAATGAATATATTCATGAATTAGTTAAAAGCTTATGAATTAAATTATAAATTTAGGGTGGTTGATTCAAATATTCGTTGTATAGACCTAAGAATAGTGACATATATGATATCTCTAATCGAGAACAAGAAAGACTTCGAACTAGCAAGGAGAAGCAAGTTAGACGAGAGCAATCTATAGTAATCTTAGCAAGAAACGAAAGACTAGTAATGCAAATTTATCTTAAAGAATTGATTTTGCAAGAAAGGCAAAAATAAGAAGAGCAAGTAGCACGTAAATAGCGAGAATGTGAGAAAGCTTTATAAGCGGAGAGTATATAAGGAAAACAAATTGCCGAAGCTAAATAAGAGCGAATTGTATAAGAGCAAGTAAGGCAAGATAAGAGTTTAAAGGAGCAAGTTGCTTAAGCGGAACAAGTAAAGCAAGCAAAGCAAGATTAAATTATATAAGAGAAGGCTATATAATAATAGATTATATAAGCGCAAGCTTTGCAAGTAAAATTTATACGAGAAAATGCTATATAAGAGAAAATTTTACAAGAGATATAAAAGAAAGCTTTAAAAGTATAAGCTATATAAAAGGAATAAGCTACTTAAGCTAAAAAGGAGCAAATTTTACAAGCGCAAGCTATATAAGTAAAATCCGTGCGAGAAAAATTTATATAAGAAAACGCTATATAGCAAAAAGTTTTACAAGAAAAACGAAAGAAAGCCCTTAAAGCATAAGCTATATAAAAGGAATAAGCTACTTAAGCTAACTTGGGGCAAATTGCGCAAGAATTAGTAGCATGTAAGCCACAAGAACTTAAGCTATAACGTGAGTAACAAGAAGAAGCTACACGACAAAAAGCTATATATAAGCAAGCTATAAAGGTAAAATTTATATAATAAAAAGCTGCATATAAACAAGTTACTTAAGCAAAACGAGATAGTATTATACAAGAAAAGGATATCTAAGAGATAGCTGCACAAGCACAAAAAATACTTATAATAAACAAATAAAATAATACTAAAAATTTAAAGAATCTTGCAAACTTATAAAAAGAGAAGTTAAAATAGAGGGAATTTAGAGGAGGGGGAAATACGCTTTTTATGCTAAAGGGTTTAAGTGCATAAGCAAGAGAGTAAAGAGAGCAAGGATAATAGCAAGTATAAGATAATCTTGCAATAATACTAGTTAAAAAACAGATTAAAGCGCTAAAAACTCGGATAGCGGATAATAGTATAAAGTAATAAAAAGATATCCGAAGAAAGCCTTACAAGAAATAATAGTTAATAAGACCCGAAGCGGCTCGTGTGCTAAAAGCTTTAAATATAGTTTCTTTAATAAGAAGACGCAAATAGCCGCTTATAAAAATTAATATTAAGAGTCTTTTAGGCGGCAAGTTTATAAAGTCCCAAGTAAAGGGTGCAAAAAGTAGCTAAAAACCGGATCCTTGTAGCTAAATGCGGATATCCGATTCTTAAAATAACGCAAAAAGCAATATAAATATATAAGAAATACTTGCTAAACAAGTATTTACTAGTGCATTTCTTGCTAGTTAATTTAAAGAAGGACTAAAATATAAAGCATTTAAAAGAATAGAAAATATAACTTATAAGCTAAGAGGTATTAATATGCAAATAAGAAAGATATAAGAGAGGCAAGCATAAGAGGAAAGGGAGAGACGAGTATAAGAAGAAAAGGAGAGATAAGCATAAAAGGAAATAAAGAAGCTTTAACAAGAACGATTGCAAGTGTTTCGAAAGGAATTAGAAATATAATATGCTAACAAAGATAGCATAGCTTATATTATAAGGGGTTTAGCTGCATTAGCGAGAATACGCTTGTAAAATAACCTTAAAAACTAAAATTAGACTATTAAGTAATAAGTAAAGCCTTAAGTTCTCTTCTTTCTTTTCTTGCTAAGCTAATTTATTATTAGGCTATAAAATTAAAGGTTTTCGAACGTAGTATATAGCAGATAATACTTTATATATTTAATCCTTTTAAGCTATAAGAAACTACACGCATAGTAACGAAGCACGTTAAAAAGGATTATTATATACTTAATATAAAATTAAAAGAGCTAACACTTTAAATATGTGTTTAAAATATTCTTGAAGATAAAACTAATACTATTATTTTAGTTAAAATAGATAATCTTTACGATTTTTAGCGTTTTCTATTAGCTAACTTACCTAAATTAGAGCTTAATCTCGATATTAATTTAAAGCGTAATTAAGAGGCCTTGCTCGAAAGACTAGCTAAGCGCTAAAGATAGGGTATTTAATAATATTTAATTAATAAAATATATTCTTTATTGCTTAGTTTACAAAACTAATACAAATAACTTAAATTATAAAAACTAGCATAGCAAGTTAATTAATATGCTAAGTATTAAAACGTATTATACTACTAGTTTGCTTAACTAATCTTATTATTATCTAAAACCCTAATAGCTTATTTTGCTAAGAGAGCTTACTAAAAATGTAATGCTAATAAAAAGAATAAGGTTTTTATACTTTGCTACTATATAAACATCTCTTATTAAAATGCCACTTACAAGTCCTCTAATAAGGTTCCCTATTCCCCGCTAAAATTCGAATATGCTATATAATTATAGCCTTATAGCAAGCTATTCGGTTAATACTATAACGAAATAGCAATATAACACACTATAACTACTAGCAAAAAGTTTATATAATAAGCAAAAGATAAGTAAAGAAGCAAAGCTTTCGCTAAAGCGCTAAGCAAAGAGAACAATAGCAGAGGAGTAAAGCGTTAATCCGATTATAAGAGTAATTAGCTTAAAATAGTTTAAGAGGAAACTTATATTAATTTGTCTAATTATTTAAGAAACGTTAAGAATAGAGAGTAATAGAGTCCTTTAGCTAAAAGAGAGGCTAATCGCAAATGTATAAGCTATAAAATGTTAATATTTCAAGTATTAGGTTATAGTAATATAACTTATATAATAAGTAAATATTAGGTAAGAAGAATATTAGCCTTTAAAAGAAGTTTAAGCATATAATTGCAAAGAACTTCGGCTCTTTAAAGATTGCAAGATCGAGTTTATTTTAGATATTAGTACTAGCTTAATGCGCAAGACAATTGCGAAAGAGAGGAAGCGTTAGCTTAATAAGTATAAATTAAATTAAGAATCTTATTAATATTTCTCCTTATTTTTCAAATAAGATATATATAATAGCAATAGTATATGCTTTTAATATTATAGCATACTTATATTGCTTAAGCAATTTCTTAATTATAAACGGTAGCTTAAGGCTAAAAATTCTACTAGAACTAAATTTATATTTAAAGTTAGTTAAAATTAAAAAGACTAAGCAAAACTTACAAAATACTATAAGCTAGTCCTTATCGTTAAATAAACTATTTATTTAATATATTAAAGAGTGGGTAATATATAGTTAAGAAGCTAAAGCTATAAAGAAATCCTTATATAATTATTAAGTGCTATACTTTTATAGTAAAACTATTACTTACTAGTATAAGAATACAAATAAACTATTTACCTTATATTATATGTCGCTAGTATATAAGATATTTAATAATAAAGAAAGTAATTAAAGGTATATTAAGATATAATATAGCTTATAAGCAAATATTAACAACTATTTAATAAAAAAACAAGAGTTGCAAGAAGAAAAGGCGAGAATATATAATAGTTAAAGTCTTAACTAATAATAAGTATTAATTATTAGTAAATGTATAATTATTTTAATAATATAACTAGAAAACCTTAAAGGCTAACAGAAAACTTATAAATAAATGTCAATTAAGTAATTAAGATATAAAATATTATTCTTACCTTATATTAAGCCTTTAATTATAAAGCCTCTTATTATAAAAGTCTATGCTTATTAACTACTATTTACTAGCAAAAGTATAACATCTTTATTAATATTAGCAATATATTATATACAATTTTCCGAATGCTTTAATAAAATGTTATTATTAATTATATCGAGAATATTGCAAGTTTTAAAAGTATTTCTAAACTTAGACATTTTTTATAAGGTGCTAAAGTAAGTAAAGCAAAAATGATATAAACTCGCAAAACAAGTAATAAAAGGGGATATTATAAAAGATCGAGAGTAAATTAATTTAAAATAGAGTTTTTTATATTATATCCTAATTAACTAACAAATAATAAAGCTCTTAAGTAGCAATTAGTGACTTGAAGCTAAGGATAAAGATTATAGCAAAGGGATAAGGGCAAATTTGTTAGCGCTTAAGTAGTAGCGCAATTTTAGCGCACCTTTTATCTTAAAATTATAACCTTATCATAGATTAAAATATAATATAATAAGACTAATGCAAAGATCCCTAAAGTGTAAAGCTAAAGTATAAAGCTAGGATTTAAAGCTAGGGTTTAAAGCTAGGGTTTAAAGCTAAGCAAAGCTAAGATGTAGTGCTAAGGTGTAGCAAGGGTATATAAGACTTGTAAAAGCGATTAGCTAAGATATGTATAAAGAATTTTATTATCCTTAAGTTATAAAACTCGAACATTAAAGGTTTAAATTATTAATATAAAGAGAAAAGTTTAATCCTTATATAAACTAACTTGCTATATTAAAGCAAAGACAATTTAACTTAATAATAAATCCTTTAACGTGTAAGCTTCCTTTCTCGAGAATTTCAACTAGCATTTAATATTATTTTAGCAATCTCGAAATGTTTTATTTTGCTTTTAAAATTATTTGCTATAACAAAATTATTATAAATATTAAAGATATCCCCTCCTTTTACTATTTTCCGGCTATATCCCTTTAAAGAAAGCTTAATATTATTTTCGCTTATATCATTTTTTGCAACAATAATATCACAATTCGAAATCTTAATAATAATAGTATTTTAGACACTAGTCCCGAATATTCCGAGAATACCTTTAGTAGCTTATATATTAATAGCTTTAAAAACTTAAAGCATAGCAAATTAATGCTAAAGGGACAAAGCTATAATAAGAAGTTAGTGTAGCTTATAGCAAATAAAGCTAAGGTTAAGTTAAATGAAAAAGCTATATAAAAGATTAAGCTTAAAAATAGCTTTTAAGGATATGTTTACTAGGTTTTTAAGCTATGCAAGTAGTACTTTTAAACGCTTAAAGTAATCTCTTACTATTTCTAGTTAATAAAGTAATATTAAAGTAATTTAAAAGCCATTATAATTGCCTTATCCGCTTACCCCTTTTAATTTTAAATAATCTCCTTTTTTATCTTATATTATTTGCTATGCTATAAGATTAAAGCTAGTATAAGAATTATAACCATTATAAGTAATATAATAACAATAGAGCTAATTAAGCATATCCGACTTTTAATAGCATCTTAGCTTACTTTTCTAGCATTACGCTTAAGCTTATTAGATTAAAAATTAAGGCTATTAGATTTTCCTTATAATAAATCTAAACTTTCTCTTTATTTTAATGCTTTATTAATATTTTCTCGTATAATATAAATAATATCGTCGACTTGCGCTTGCAAAGCACTTATTATTTGTTATAAGTAAATAGCAAAAAGACTTGCTAACTAGAAAATAGATTTTTATAAAATTGTTAAGCGAAATATAAGCTACTAGCACTAGTTTTAGAAGCAATAGTGTTAATAGGGGAAAGGGGATCCTTAAAAGTTAAATTAAGCTTTGCAATTATATAAATATTAAATATATTATTTTTAGTTTTATATAAAAGCTAATCTTAGCTTTAAACGGATTTATTTAAGGATACTTTACTTTAAATTGTATTTATTTCCGAGTATATGCACTTGTTATACTTAAGTTTAAGCTTATGCAATCTTAAATTAATTTTAAATTAAAGTTCTTAAAATGCTAAAGAGCAAAAACTAGCTATAAATAAGGACCTTAGCAGTTTTCTTATTTGCTGCTATTTATTATGCAATGCTAGTAATTAATTTACTTGCCTAAGATAATATAATTATAAAAGCAAGTATTATAACTTTAATTATATAAGTTTTGCTTTATCCTTCTCCTTCCCTTCTTTTTTTTTAGCTAACGTGTTCTTTGCTATAATTCAATTTTACTAATATCTTTACTAATATTTATTTGCTAAACCCCTTAATTAAGCTACGCGCTATTTTTAATTTTATTTAACCGTTTTAAAGTAAAGCTTAAAGTGCTATTAGCGCTTTAACGGCAGCTCTTCTTACTATTGCTAGCAAGGTTTAAAGTAATATAAGCGCTATTGCTTTTAATATTAACAAAATTAAAGCATAGATTCCGAGAAATTATTTATTCGGCACTAAACAATTTTGCGTTAAGTTTTAAGCTTATAACACAACATATAATAACTTGCTATTTAATATTTTTAGTATAATACTTAAGGATATACCCGATAATGTCGCAAGCTTCTTTAGCGATAAATTCTAGTCTCTTTAGCCTTTAAAAGGGATTTTAGCCAAAGTTACATTTATAACTTTTCGAGATTATTTAACTTTAAGCTTAATATATTTGGCTCTTTTAATAGCTATATTCTTTTACCTTATCCTTTTAGTTTTAAGTCTCTATTTAAAACTCTTAATTTGTTTATTAGCTATATTTTTCTATATTCCTTTTGCGATCTTTACTAGTTTATTATATAACGCACAATTAAAGATTTAAAAACTCGAGTCAATTATTAGGATAAAGAAAAGAGGTATAAATAAGCAGTTTATAAGTATTATTATTTGTACTAGCGTTATAATACTACTAATTTTTATATTAGTCTTTAAAAGAAGGGGAAGTTTAAACTAATTGCGCGTGGGTCTAGTAAATAGATTAGCTATTATAATATTTTAGGGCTTAATAAGCAAAGTGGTAAGTAGAGCAAAGCTGCAATCTCTTGCCGAAGATATAGTATTAAATTTTATTATAAAGCAATATTAAAATAACCTTTGGTTTTTTTTCTTTATTTTATTTTAGATAAATACCAAGTCTTACTAATTTTATAAAGTATAATCGGCCTTAAGCATAGTAACAAGTTAAATATAAGAGATTCAAATTTAGTCATCTATATTTATATTAAGCTCCTTATTAAAAAACTACTTGTCTAGCTAAGAATTCTTTTAAGTTAAAAGTAAAAGAAGGTAAGATAATTTCTAAATAGTCTTGTACTTATAGCCGGAAAATTGAGGGGATTGACTTTTATTTAAGCTTAATATTAAATTTCAAAAATCGATAAGGAAAGAAAAATATTTATAAAGCAGCAAAGATACCGTTTAAAAGCAATTTAAAACACGCAAGCTATAAAAGTCCTATTTAAAAACGCAAAACTTAACTATTAGTCTCTTTATTAAACTAACAACTAAATATATTTATATGCTTATTTTTATTGTAAAAAAGTTGCTAAATGCAGCAAACTAGTGTTAACTTGTCTACAAATGCCTTATACTTATTCCCCTTTAAAAATGTTTATCGGTAAATCGAATAAAGTCGTGCTTAGTTAATTAAAACCACCTCTTCAAGCTTAAATAAATGTCTAAAGTAACAAATTATATTCTTTAGCAATTATTTGTTTAGCGTTTCTTAAAAGATTATTACTCTATTAACTAAAGTTAAATTAGCGATAAGCCTTAAAACTTTTAAGCTTAATTGTACGTCTCTCCTTATAACTATAAAGTAATTGCAAGCTTAATTAAGATAAAAGATTCTTTACTTAAAAACTTTAAAAATTTATATTAAAGTATACTTTAACGCCTTCTTTGCTAAATATCGGGAACGCTAATATATATATAAAGCTATAAATAATAAAAAGCAGACAATCTTGCTATATTATTACTTATAGAAATAATCTTCTCTATTAATCGAACGTGGCTTTAATAGACTAATTTTCTAAATTATATCTTAAAGTTTAAAAGGTAATCGAGGGAAGAGGGCAAATTTGTAAAGTAATACTTGCGATAATATAATTAAAGTTTGCTTTAAATAAAGTCGAACTTTGCTACCCTTATTTAAGGCTTTAATAACACCCACGCAGCATTATAAGGCTATAATCGGCCCTTAAAGCTAAGAAAAAGATTAAGTAAGGCTTATAGAGCTTAATATAGCCCCTTAGTAGAATATATGTTAGACTCTTTATTTAAATACAATAGAGTAAGCAATAATTATAGTCATATAAATAATTAGTTTTTAATAAAAGAACAAAAAGCAGCGCTAAAGACTAAAATTAGCTTAAAGTACTTTAAGCTAAATATAATATTATAGCAAGTCTAACTTAATATAAGAAAATATTTGCTTAATCTTTATAAATAAATGTCCTAAATCTCGAACTAATGCCTTTGTAACTAACAATTAATATATAAGAGTAAAATGCCCCTTATTCCTTATTTATACTATCTTTATAAAACTTCTCTTCTATTATAGCTTCTAGTAATAAAGCATTAGATTGCTTTTCGCGCAATCTCTTAATAGCTCTTCTTTTATAAAAACTGCTTTATTAATTCCCTTAAATTAAATTTGTGCAAGTTAAATAATATAGCTATCTCGGGCAAACCTTTAAACTTGTATTTACTTGATAAACTAATATAACTTAAAAGAGCATTATTAAAAGAATGTTTATTAGATGCTTTGCTTAATATTTTTTAGCAAGATATCTACTTCGGCTTTCGAAATATTATATTAATATTATAATGCCCTTTTGCCCTCGGCTTATTATCAGATCTCCTCGGTCTTATTACTATTAGTCTATATCCTAAAAACATGTCAAATATAATAAAATAAAACGTTATTGCTTATTGTTATATACTTTTATTATAAAGATAGTAAAGCGTTTAGACAAGAGAAGAAACTAGAACCCTTTATAAGCTTAATATGTTTTATAACTTAAATAAGTCTGCTTCTAGAAGCAAGCTTAATAGCGCAAAGAAATTTCAAATAATTAAATCTAAAAATAGCTATTATAGTAAGGGTGCCTATATCGGACCTTTAATTAATTATTTTAATAAGATCTATTTCTAGACACTTGTAGCTATATTACCACGCTTAGTTATACTTTAAAGATCCCGCTACCCTTAACTTATCTTAAGCAAGCCATTTATCCTCCCGAAACTCTTAGCACTCTTTCTTTCTCTTTTTTTAACCCCGCTAAAGTAAGCACTTCGGACTATCTCACGCCAAGAAACCTCGTCTCTTTAATATCTATTAAAAGCAAAATGTATTATAGAAACTTTTACGTTTATACTACTATAGTTTATTATAGCTGCCGTTGCTATAAGACTATATAGTTAAAGCAAAGCTAAAGAAACATATATCGAGTAAGTTAAGAGAAAGAAGCTTTAAACGTTATCCTAATTTCGTGCTTAATATATTTAAATTATCCACACGTTTATAATCTATTAAAAGTAGCTATAATTAAGTACTTAAATATCGAATTGTACTTAAATATAATCGAGGCCCTTAGCAGGGAATATAAGTGCACGCTAACGGTTTTCGAAGAGAAGAAATTTTCCTTTAAAGCATAAAAAATTAAGCTATTTACTCGAGTTAAAAACATTAGCAAAGTAATTCACCCAGTAACTCTACTAAAAGCATATATTATAATGTTTAAAAGGGACGACGGTTTTCGGTTTTTACGCCAAAATCCTATATTGCCTTCTTACAAAATAATTTGCTACCCTTTAATCGACTTGACACAAAACAATTATTTTATCCTTTCTTCTTCTAGTATAAATAACCTAATAATAGCTCTATTATGTCTAACGTGTCTAGAAGATGCACTACCCTTATATATAACGGTCGGTAGTAGTAAAGAAGTTTTAGTAATTACTATAGAAAAGGGTATAGATTCTTAGTTAGCTTAAAACTAATTTTCGTAAAGAAATGTGTTTAAGCATCTATATATAACTTAGGCCAAGTATTAATAATAAGGATGTAAAGTTAATCCTTATGCGCCGAAAAAGTGAGGTAGTGACGAAAGAGCATAGACCATTTTTAGCAGATGCTCAAGCTTAATTTGGTTTAAACTATAACTTACGGAGTTGGTTAAAATGGCAATGCAGAAGTCACGGGAGGCTGCGGTCGGCAGCGCTTTCATTATCCCTTCCTATCCTTATCCTTCTTGTTCCTTTCTTGGCATAATTTTAAGTTATCCTTCCTACTCCTTATCTAGGTTTTTAACTATCCTATCCTTTCTTAAGGGGGAGGAAAGGATAGGAAGGGATAGCATATTTAAGGGGGGGGTCACGTGAGGGGTAATTTTAGTGTTCTTAGCTAGGAGGTGAATTAGCGAGCATTAAGGTTTTATAGCTTCCGAAAATTAGGCTATCTCAAGTATATAAATTTAGCAAGGACTTACACCAAAAATTAATGTATTCGCAATTAGCGCGATTTCTAGGAATTAAATAAAAAAATGTCGATTTTTTAGCTCTTGCTTAACCCTTAAAATATTACCTTTTTACCCTCTTAATATAGACGCCGCATACCCTATTAAGCTTGATAATAAGACCGAAAACGATCATTTGACAACCTTAGAGTCTAGCGACACTCTTACGCTCGATAATAGCGAAAGCCCGACGATTAAAGCTCTAAATGCCGCGCAAGTAGCTACCGACAATGTCGCATTTAACTTAGTTATAGCACGTATACCCTCTAATTATAGAATTAAGGTTCGAGGCATCTATTACGTCTTATACGATCCATATAAACCCCGCAAATCGAAGAGAAGAGCATAATATTAGGCGCCGGATCAAGTATAAGAGCTTATATAGACTTTTAAGGGTGATTTATCCGGGCTTAACACACTTCACCGAGAGCGCCATTAACTTATATATCCTCACATAAGCCCGAATCGAGGATGCCGGGTTTAAAAGTGTAAATACTGCTTTAAGACGCAAATGTCTAGCGCTAACGCCGAAAACAAAGAGAGACACTTGAAAGGCACTTATAGAATCACTTGGCATAAAAACAAGGTCCTTATTAACCTAATAGACAAGCATATTCAACCGAAAGAGGACGCTAGCTCGGTTTTAATTCGGGAAGGCGATTATACTATAAACCTAGTTACTATAGTGCACCGAAACCCCTTTACTAAAGCTCTTATATACTTCGCCGTCATTTGCTAATTGTCCTTTTCCCTTGTTACAAGTACGCTCTTTATCGAATTCCTCAAGCAACTTTACCTTGCTATCGACAAGATCCTCCTATTAGCCTCTAATACAATCCGCAAGTACATTATTAAAATATATATAGCTAAGAAGCAAGAAAAGCTATAAGAGCTAGCAAAGGTTAAAAGCATAATACACTTCTCGTTTAACCTTTAAACATTACTAAATCATCTTGCTTTAATAGGTATTATAGCCTATTATATTAACGAATATAGACAAAATCAGTTAATATATACTTTTTTATATTTTAAGGGTTAATTACTCGGTTAGGAAACTATTAATTTTAGGATTGCGATTACTTGACATTTATAACACCGATTAAATTGAAAAAAAGACGTGCTAAATGCGCTTGACGAGCTCTTTTTAAATATTTATTTCTTTTTTAATTAAGTGGAATAATTGTAAATTAATCGCGATTTTAATATTTAAAGTTTCTTATTTGACAAAATCGTCAATTCACAACACTATGCTAATATATGTGTATATAGACACTTATTGCTATTCGATAGCTTAATAGGCCGCACACGGGCGAAAACTAAGCCGAAATCATTATTAAAGTTATCGAAGAGTTTAAGCTAGGCAAGTATATCGGATATTTTATTATAGATAATGCCTCGAATAACGATTTAGCTATTAATATTGTGGTCTCCCACTTTTTTCCTAATATGCCGCTTAAAAAGCGGAATACGCGACGATTATAGTGCCTTAGCTATGTGATTAACTTAGCAGCAAAAGCATTCTTATTTGGAATAGAATATGACGCGTTCGAGAAGGATATCGAATTTACAAGAGAGAAGTCGGAGCTGCTACAAGAGCTTAAGCTATAGCGAAAGCGTGGTCTAGTTAAAAGGCTTTATAATATTATTACTTATATTTGTCGATTACCTTAACGCCGCTAAACCTTTTGTAATATCAAGCAAATTACGGACTTTGAAGACGACTTTGATAGTCAATTCGATTATCTCTCTCTTAAGGTTAACAATGCTACGCGATGGAATTTGTTATATTCGATAATTAAAAGGGCTATTAAGCTTAAGGACCGAATCGACCTCTTTTGCTTGCACTAAGCCGATCAAATGCATAGAACCTCTATAAAGCGGGCTATTACAGTTAAGGAGAAGGAACGATTGCTTAAGCACGATAAGCTAGAAAAGGAGGACTAGGATACCCTTAATGACGTGATAGCTATCCTAGAGCCGTTTTACAAGCTAATAAAACGCGCCGAGGGTACTATTATTACTAGCGATTAAGGCATCCTTTTTAATTATATAACGACATTAAACTCTCTTTTGGCTCACGTTCGAGAGGCTCGAGACGATATCGATTTACGGCTAAGCAACGATGACTTAATTATAGAGGGGCTCTAATACTTAAAAGTTTATATAGTAAACTGTTAGACTAAACTCGATAGCTACTTTATAATCGTTAATAAGACTCTTGCCTACTATGCCTCTATAGTTACTAATCCGGTAATAAAGTAGAAATACTTCGAGTATACTTAGAAAGATGCTATTAACCCCGAGACTTAGCTTCCGAGCGGGCGAGCTATATTAGGTAATATTTGGAAGGACTACAAAGATTTGCCTATTAATGACGATATTCTTACAAGTGGATTAAAAAGAGCACGCTCCCTTAATCGGCATAATTAATCCTTTAATATGGCTCTTTTATATAGCGACAAAGATGATAGCGATAAGCTAGAAACTTACCTCTCCTTTAAGCCTTATCATCTCCCGGCTAGTGAAACGCTAGGCTAGTATTAGCAACGTTTACGGAAGCAGAAATCGACTAATAAGCTTGCTCGAATGGCCCTTGATATGCTATTAATACTAGCTATGTCAAGTGATTGCGAGAGGGTATTCTTTTAAGCAAAGCTTCTAATTACGGGACAACGCTATAGCTTAAAGCTTGACGTTATTAAGGCCACTTAGTGCTTGAGAGCATGGTTAATTATAGATAAGAAAAAGGTTGGGAGTTGGGAGGGCAATGGAAATTGGCAAGTGCCCTATGAAATTAGCACTAAAAGTTGGGAATAGCCTTAGTTTGGCCTAATTAGGCTTAGCCGAGATTTTATGATATTATCCTTCTTGCTCTTATCTCTAGTTTTTGCTACTCCTTCCTCTTCCTGGTTCGAGTTCCTTCTAAAGTTTCCTTCTTACTCCTCTAAGCCCGACTTGATCATCCTTTCCTTTCTAGGACCCAAGATAAGGAAAGGAAGGGATAATGAAAGCGCTGATCTTCTATCCAGCCAAGTGCACCGACCGCCGGTCAGTGCACTTGGCTAGATAGAAGATAATAGTGACGAAGATTGAAATAGAGATATTTACCTTATTTAAATATAAAGGAAGTATAGCTATGTTATAAATCAATTCCAAAGCTATAACACACTATCGACATCTTTACAAGAACGCTAAGTAACTTAGATTATATTCTTAGCCGGAACTTAGATCTCGATATCAAATATAAATAATATTTCTTAATATTATTCTTTTAACATCTTTTAAGAGTAGTTATATTATAACAAGGAACATTTATTTAATAGCTTTTTCTTCTTCGCTAGTAGTTTAAGCGCTATAAATATCGCTTGCATCAAATTAAATATTAAAATATATAATAATTAATATACTTTATTTTAATATACCTTATCAAAAATAGCCTTTACCTTCCTATTTTCGCTTAAAAGGGCACTACACTTGACGTACTTAATTGCACCCTCCTTCTTTGCTATTTTCTTACTAAGATCTTTCTTAACCGGTAGCTCCTTTTGCTTAGCTAGCTTTTCTAATATAATAATATCTTCTCTTAAATTGGTTTGCGTATTAACAATTAAGAAAGGAATGCCCGGATAGTAATAAGATATTTTAAGAACCCATTTCTCGCATACGTTTCGAAAAGATACTTAAAATATTACAAAGAAGCAAATTAAAAATATATTTGTCTCGAGGTAAAAGAGCAACCTTAAACGGTTATAATCTTCTTAACCGGCTATATCGAATAATCTAAGTAAATATAGCTCGTCTTTAACCTTATAAAGGAAAAGACGTTAGATATTCCCGAATTAGTGCTATAACATTGCAACTTATATGACAATTATTATATAATTATTAAAGATAATAGGAATATATTTAATAAGAAACTTGTTTTTAATATAGCTAATAAGAAGACACGTCTTACTTATAGCATTATCTCCGATTATTATATATTTACTTAATTAGTAAATTTTCTTTTATTATATATAAAATTATAAGTATACTTTATTATATTTATTAGTAAAGGTTTAATGTAGCTTATACTTAATATTTTATGCTTTAAATTTATTATAATAAAAGCTATAAAAGAACCTAAAATTAAATATGTTGCTTTTGTCTTAAGTTTAGCCGCTTATTCTAAGGCTAACTTATAAGCCGTTATTAGAAACTAAAAATAGTACTTATAAACTTAAGCGCAAGTCGAATAAGCAAGAATTAGCTCCAATTTAAGATAATAATAAAGAGCAAAGCTACAAGTGTCTAGAAATAGACCTTACTAAAAATAATTTACTAAAAAAACTCGCGCTACCTAATTCGTCTTCTTTTAAGTAAAGTATACTCCGAATTTAACTTTTATATAAATAATTACTTATTTAAATTAGATTAATACTATGTTTATTATTAATAGCTACTAAGATAACTCACAAAAAGGGTTAAAAATCGGATCCCTTATAATATAATATCTTGCAAATATTAAATAAGTTAAAAGGAACTTATTACTTAACTAGTTTTTTATATTACTAACTTCTATTTTATCTTTTCAAATATATATATACACTCTCTTATTACTATAAACTATCTTCTTTACACAACTTCTATTATTATAAGGAGCTTTATAGCTATAGCACTACTTTGCAATAACACTATAAACATAGCAAGTAGCAGCTTACTTAACACCGATATACTACTAACCATTTTAGCAAGTGTAGCTAAAGGTCTCTAATAAGCCCTCTTTCTCGAAAATTTAGGGTTATTATTCTTTTAAGCTAGCTTAGCTAATATTATAAAGTAAAACACAATTAAGTATTTAAATAACACTATCTAAATTATTATTAAAGTTACTATAATAAGTAATATGCTCTTAAATTTATATATTAATCTAATTTCTTTATAATAATAAGAAGTACACGTTACTATTATTATTAATCTTTTTAAAAACTATAACGCATATCTTATTTCCCTTTATAATTACTCCTTCTTAGTTAACTTAACTAAGGAATTCTTCGAGCTTGCTAATATAATTACCTTTATTAGCATTAGCGCAACTATCGGGCTTGCTAAACGTCTTGCAATTATAGACTTACTACTTATATAATTTATATTATCGATATTTACTATCAAATCTTGCTATAACGCTTTCTTTCGGCATTTGTAAGGGGAAGCACTTAA
>Ga0302221_10000888_pt1 | contig 19990 bp, 3 predicted proteins | sample II_Palsa_E2_1_FD_193517 | JGI IMG/M metagenome (GOLD analysis project Ga0302221, IMG submission 193517) | Peat permafrost microbial communities from Stordalen Mire near Abisko, Sweden - II_Palsa_E2_1 | ecosystem: Environmental > Terrestrial > Soil > Palsa > Peat permafrost | place: Sweden... | reverse complement strand
TAAATGCTATAAGATAGAAAATATACTTGTAATAATTTGCTCTCTTAATTCGGGTCTTTATTAACAGAATATGCAAAGCTTATTCGAGAGGGTAATATATAAAGAAGATATATTAACTCGAGAGTTCTTTTCTTTATTTGTAATAAGAGGATAATAGGCTAAACACGCTAAGGATAAAGAAATGCAAAGAATAAAGGCGTTTAGTTAATGCACAAAACTTTACACTAGTCTTATCTCGCCTTTATAATATAAACCTAATAACTAAGGAGTTAAAGATAGCAAATGCAAGAAAAATCCGATTATTATTTTTAACTTGTAAGATATTAAAGTAAGATTAGAAATTATATACTTAATTATAAAATATTAGCTATCAGCTCGACATATTAAATAAAGAAGCTAAAGAATTAATTAGAGACGCGTATAAGCTAGCTTTACTAGCTATATTGCACCCTTTTAACCCTTAATAAGCCCGTTTCTTGCCTTTATGCTTGCTATCGCTTTTCTTCGGTTTAAGTCTTTAAAGTATACTTAAATTTAAGGTTTATATCTAAAAGTTTAAACTATTACTCCTAATATTAAGATAGCATTTTAAAATATGTCCTTTGCAAACCGTTTATCTCTTTTCTTATTCCTAATATCTTGCCTCCCTTGCATTACCTTTACACTTATAGCGATAGTAATATCGATTCTCTTTATTAATTCGAAATATCACTTCGACTTACTAAGCGTTATCAGGTAAAAGCTTTAACGACTTAAGAGTTAAGTTAATATTAGTTAAAGGCTCTTTAACTAGTTATTCCTTAGCTAGTTATTTTTTAGCTAGTTAAAGGATATATTTGCCGCTTATAAAGGAAAAGCCGCCAAATTTGGAAGGGCTAAAGCCTACTTTTGCGCTTTATATATATATCCTTCTTAATAGCGTAAGAGATGCAATATTAAGATTAGCATAATATTAAGTGCTTAATAAGGATTTAAGAGGGGTCAAGTTGCTTTTTAGTATTATAACTTCGGTTAGCGGCAAGCTAGCAAGATTCTTGATTATAGTCTTAAAGCCTTAACAAAGAAGGTAGGCATTACTACTAATAGCACTAATATAAGTCGCTTTGTTTGCTAAATCCCTAATAGTTAGCATTATAAGAAGCAAATAATTAATATTTAAAGTAATATATTACAATTTCGCAAAAATCCCGAAGCTATTATTGCGTATATCTTATAAGCATTATTGTTAATAAGCTAAGCCTAGCATGCTATAAACGCTTACTACTTAACCTTTTAAATATCTAAGATACCGGTAATACTTTTCTTATCCTCAAAAAAATAAAGGGTATACTATTTGCTATTAATTTACTTATTAATTAACAAATTAACGCGCCTCTTATTTGAAATCTCGGATAAAGGGCCTTTTAAAGTAATATTCTAATTATCTCTTTTAAAGAGCTTATCGCGTCTAAACTAATAAGTCCAAAATACTATTATAGCATGTTTATTTATAATAACGGCCTCGGACTATAGCGCCTTATATCTATTATCGTTAACGTTAAATAAAGCTATCTCGGATTAGTAAAGGGTCTATTTAGCTCTAAAGTAGCATATTAGCAATTATAAGTTTTATGCCTTTAAAAGTGCATATATACTTGTAAAGCTAAAAGTCGACAAGGACGTAGAATTAACAAAAAACTTTGCTTCCTAGTTAGTTAATTGTTTAACAAAGGATTATATATAGCCGCAAATAAGGCAAGCATATGCTATATAACTAATAATCTTAAAGATAGTGCTATTAATATAGCTTTCTTTACACCCTTTTAGCTCGAAACTTCACAGCCGTCGCAATAAACATATAATATAATATGCAAATTATAAAGGGTGTTTTATTTAAGGCTTTTAAGCGTATTTTATTTAGCGCAAGATATATAAGAATCCTAAATAGTTAAATTTCTAAAACTTTTTGCAACTAACGCTTTATATACCTTTTTAGCTTAAAGGGTAATCGAAGGCATTAAAGCTTAATTGCACTAGGGTCTTTTTCAGCTAATATCGGATTGCTAAGCAAATTATATAGCATTAAGCCCTACTACTTGCAAAGTTTTACAAATTACAATTTCTTCTTAAAAATAAATAACTTTATTAACCTCTTAAATTGCAAGCAAGAGATTAGATAATATTTAAAGGTTATTTTTAAGCAATAATAATAACTTAGTTATTTTGCCCGACTAGCTTTACTTAGCTTTACTAATAAACTTTATCTTATTATATATTAAAGGGCAGCCGTTTTGCCCTATTTTTTGCTATATATTACTATTCCCTTTAACGAAATATTTTATTAAATTTATTTCTCCCTCCCCCGCGCGCTATAGTCTATATATTAGCATCTTATTATGCACTTAGCGATAAGTATTCTCTTGCAAACTAACGCTACCCCTTTTAGCTTAACTGGCTCGGATTTATAAGCGTTTAAGATAAGGGGTATAAGCATCTTTACTCGCAAATATATTCCTTTAAAAGAAATTTAATTAGCGAGTTAAGAATCCTCTTAGCATCGCGACAAGATTCGCACGTATATAATATATAAAAGTAAAGCAAGCTTACTTACTAGGCCGTTTATCCTTATAATAATTATATCCTTGCAAAGGCAAAGAAGACGTCTTAATAGTAAGCTGCTTTATTTATAGTTATAACTTATTTAATATGCTATTAAGCTTTCGAAAAGGAAAACCTCGATTTAATAATAAATTTTAAAAATATTAATAAGAACTTTACTAAAATAATTATAAGCAAAGGTTAAATAATATATTAAAAAGGATGCAATATTATAGTTTACAAAAAAGACAATAAAGGGAATAAGCAAATAAAGAAGCTTATTAGTATGCATAACAAGTAAAGAATTATACTTTTAAGTGTTAAGCTATATATTACCGACAAAAAAGTAAAAGACGGATAGTATTGCGTTTTAAGTATAAAGTTTATTTTATATTTTAAGACCTCCTTTTAAACTAAGATATAAGTTAATAATAGCCTTATTCTTTGTAAGAATTATAAACATGCATTCTATTATATGCTTTCCTTCTTGCAATTCCCTTTTATAAATAAAGCTTTTTGTAATTGCGTTATATATTTTAAGACTAAACACTTTAATAATAGCTTTATCTTAAACGGCCTTTAAAGTAACTTCGGAGTTAAGTATAATTAATATAGTCCTTTCGTTTAAGAAAATATGCAAAATATATTTTGCTTATTTCACTTTTGCGTTAAATAAAGCTATTATAAGCTATTTTACGTCCTATTTGCAAATATTTAAACTTATAAGATAATTGACTAGTCTTCTTTAAATAAGAAAGACTATTATGATAGCAGCTTTCAAGTTATTATTAATTATAACTCTTCTAATAACATTATATATATATTTGTCGAAAACTTTCGCAATCCCTTATAATAAAGCATTTTCGATTACTCGTTGCTCTTATGCAATAGTAAAGTTCGGATTATTTAAAGAGATTTGGGATATTGCTATAAGCTTGCTTTGCGTCTTGTTAAAAGGAGTTATATTTGTATAATCGGTTATCTTAAACGTTTAAAGACGCTTAACTAGTTGCTTATTATCTTTTAAATTCACTGCTATCGGTAATAATAACGGTATATTTATTTGTAATAAGCACTATTAATAAGCCGAGTAGCAAAGTATACTATTTACAAAACTTAGTATTTAATATGCCGTAAATAGCGCATAAATTGCTAAAAAGGCTAAAAAAGGGGGAAAAGGGGAGAGATTATAAAGAAGGATTTTTATACCTTTAAAGAATAGCAAGTATATAAATTTAATATAATATAAGTCTTTTATAAATGCACTAGCTACTACTATCGACTTAAAAAACTCCTTCACCTTTAAATTCAGTTTTAGTTATATTAGTATCTCCTTATTAAGCTATAGTAATTCGGCAATAGTTTTCCCGATATTAGGTTAAAAGCAAGCTATTAGTGCAATAACAAATATAAAAGCGATATATAAATGTGGGTATGCGTTTAAAACTTAAAAGTACACATCTTAAGCTCTTTCTTTTCGCTATTAAGTAAAAGAGACTCCTTTAGCGTCTAAAACTTATATTAATGTTAAACGATCTTTAAAGTCCTTGCATAACTTCTTTAAAATCTCTAAAATACTAGTTTTATTATATTCTTAAACGATTTTATTAATCTTTTCCTTTATACTTAAAAGCTAAGACTTTATAGTATTTTGCTTTAAACTCGACATTAAGAGGTAATCCGAAACGGCATTAAATATAGTTTATAAAATCGGAAGCAAACAAATTTGATTTCGAGGCTAGCTAAATATAATAAAGTAAAATAAAAGATAGCAAGATAAGATAAAATAAAATAAAATAATAAATAAACATATAGGGGACGCTATTGCTATTTTAATATATTATATCCACATATTACGCGAAAATAGAACTTAGAAATAATATCCTTGTAATGTAATAACTATACCGACTAGCTATTAACTATTATATAATTACGATAGCTAAGACATAACAATTTAATTTTCAAGCAAATAAGTTTAAGGCAATAAAGTTTAGCTTAAAGGATTAGTATTACTCTAATTCTTACGCATTATTATATACTTAAATAATTTTAAAGGGCTATATATATATTTAAAAGTATATTTAAAGTAAACCGGAAATACTAATAGCTAAAATCTTATATAATAATCTAGCTTAGCTACTTATCTTACTCCGGGACTAACTCTTTTATAGCTATAAATAATTAAAGTCCCCTCTTGCCTTGCTATTAAACTTAATAATAAACTTTTTACTCGCATTAAAGGTCTTTTAATATAAGAGAAGAGTACTAGCTTCTTCTTCTTCGAGGCTAAAGCATACGCTATAGCTATAATATTCTAGATTTAAAGCCGACTATTAGCTAAAGAGAATATAAATATGCTATATATAACCCTTACTTGCTATCCGTTGCTAAAGATTGCTTTATTAAATTAAACTAAGTTGCTCCTCAAAGAATCTCTTTTATAGCCGGGTCTATAAGCTTACTCGATCTACTAATAGTCTACTTAAGAAGCCTATTAGTAAATAAGTTTATAAACTAATTTTAAGCAATCTCAAATTAAGCCTCTTTAAGTTTAATATTAACTTTAAACGACTTTAGCTACTCGGATAATAATTAATTCGGGCTACTTAATAATATGCTTTAAGGGTTAATCTTCTCTATTAAAGCTATCGTTAATATAAAGGATTAGTAAATAACTTTAATAAAATAAGATATATATAAAGGTAAAGCTTTAAAAGATGCTTAAAGAATTTAAAGAAATGTGAAAGCAAATAATTAAACTTATAAGGAAATTTGCACCCTTATATACAATCTTAAATATAACTAAGATGCATTTATATATAAAATATATTTGTGCTATTATAATAAATATCAATTAACCTTTCTTATTTAAATTATGCATAATATATAGCTAAAGGCGGCACTAGTTAAGTTATAAAGTCTTATATTAGCAAATCATCTTACAATCGAATACTAAATTCTTTATTTAAGCCTTTTTATAATCGAGCTCGTTATAATAACGTCTATTTTATTTATAGTATCCACATAACTTATATTATAGCCATTATATTATCTATTTATGCATTATATTAGAAAAATTTCCTCTTATAGCTTAATTTAGTCTTATTACTTACTTATAAAAACGTAATAAAGTCAAGTTTCCCCTTTAAGTAGCTAATTAAAAAGCTAAGAGCATTACTTTAAGCTATACAAAAAAGCCTTATATTTTATAAGAAAAGACTCTTAGTCTTAAAAGCAAGGCCTTTAAACTAAATTAGAACGAAATATATAATAAATATTTTAAAGTATTTTACTAAAAAGAATAAAAGTAATATAATCTTTAAAGCTTTAATTATTATAGCAATACCCTTAATATGGCTAACAACAATTAAGGGTATTATAATAATAATTAGAGCTATAATAAAACATATTAACATAGCTTATAAAGCTTGCAAATAATTAAGATAATATATTTATAAAAATCTAACCTTAGAAAAGGTTAATAAAAGTTTTTAAAAAGGATAAGGCAATTAACCTAGTAAATAATTGTTAAACTCTTAGCTAACAAAAGAACAATTTGTAAACTATTCTCTAGTTTAGCGAGTAAAAATGCTAAAAGCAACTAGCTAAGGATAGCGAAGATTGCCGATATGCCCGTATTACATTTATGCAAATACTATAATTTAAACTCAAGAACGGGCTTAGTCTTAAGCTTATAAGTGTATTTATAATAAAGCTGCTATGCCGGTATAGCAAACTTGATTATAGTAATATATATAGCAAATAAGGAATAAATAACAAATAAATGCAAGGCAGGTATAAATATCGAGGGGAGTAAATAACAAGGGCGGCTAATAAAGGAAGCTAAGGGTATGCTAAATCTAATAAGGGCAAATGAGTCGTCTTTGTGCAAGAGAAGAAGTGAGGCGAATATAGTGCAGTAATAGTAAGCAATAAGAGATAAGGAGGGCGCATGCAAGTTGCCTCGTTTTGTAGCTTCTTTTTATATATCGAACTTAATCCTACGTTAAAGAAGAAACAATATTATAATTTAAGACTTATAAATGCAAATGCAGCTATAGCGCGAGGTTTGTGAGGAAATAAACTACTCTAATCCCTTAGTTGGCATTAGCTTTAGCTTTAATACAACGCTTATAAATCGATTAAGTATAAGTTAATATGTAGTTGCATTGCATTGCATTTTATTCTATTTTATTTTATCTTATCTCGCTTATTTTTAATGTTAAAATGTCCCTTTAAATAGCATATGCGAAGATAATAAGATATTTAACATTCGATAAAGACAATACGGCACTACTAGTTATGCAAATATATTATTTCGGAGTATAAGGCGTTTTATAATACGCTTTCGGCTTTAGTCGACAATTTACGTTTCTTTAAAGCTAAGGTATCTCTTTTCACTTCGGAGCTACTTAAAGAGGTTGCAAATATCATTTTTAAAATATTATTACATATTAGCGTCTAAGCATATCTTTTTCGATTTAAGGCATCCGTCTTGCTTTACTTAATTGTGTTGCTATATAATAAATCGACGAGGCCATCTTAACTTATTTAATGCTTTAACGCATTATATTACACTATAGCCCGCTAATTTATCTAAGCTATTATAATTATTTAAAGGCTAGTGCATTATACCTTAATTATAAGCTACTAGCTGCCTCAAGGATAAGGATCTTGCATATAAGTCTTAATATCTTAATATTTTTTTAACCCGATAAAAATCATAAAATCGAAAGTATATTATAAAGAGACGTTCCCTTTTTAAAGAACTGCAAAATTAATATGCTATAAACTCTTCTTTTAATACTTAAGTTTGAACGCTATTAATGCTTTATATTAATATCTTGCTTCTCTTATATTTTTGTATAATAAATCGATAAAGCTATCTTTAATCGTTCGAGGAGCTAACGCATTATATTATAACTATAAGCCGTTAGTCTATTTAAGGAGATAACGGAATTAACTTGCTTAATTAACCGTTCCGCGTTAGCCGCGCAAGAAAAGACTTTCGGTTATAAACAATTAATATAAAAATTAATAAAAGGTATATATTTCTTTTAAAGTTTTTATTATTATCTCCTTTTATATTCTTTAGCATTTAGCTCTTTAAGCATCTTTTAAAACCCTCTTGCTTTATATATATCTTACTTAGCACGTATATAAAAGTTATTATCTTTTATATTAATAATAAGAAAATCTAATAAGACTAGTTCTTTATTAATTTAACTATTCTCGGACGCTTAAACCTCGATCTTAAACTTCTTATTCTTAGGCTTTACTTGTATATTTACTACTATTTAATAATATCTTACTATCGACTTAAGCGTTTATGCTCCTTTACTCTATTTCTTTAAGTTAATTGTATTTATTTGTAAACGTATTTGCGAGTACTTTTTAAGATTGCTTAAGACTTATTATAGTAAAAATTCACTTTATTTGAATAAGAGAACCCACTTTCTAATAATAAATAGCTTTAACTATTTATCTTCGATATCGCGAGGATGCATATAATATGCTTATATTATAAGTATCTTCTTAAAGCTTTGCTTAAAACGCTTGCTCTTCCCTTATTACTACCGACTTAGCCTCTTTATTAAATTACTCGAGAAATGATCCTTTAAATAGCAAAGATGCAAATAAAAAGAGTTTATATTATATGCCCTAAAATAGACGCTTTTTCATATAATATAAGGGCTATCGGCTTGCGTTTTAGCGTTAATATTAAGCTAAAGATTTTAATAGCCGAAAAGAGGTCTCTATTTCTTACTTAAGCAAATCTCCGCAAATTCTTAAAGAATTGCTCTTTAAGTGCTATACCGAGTATATAAAGCTTATTTAAGGTAAAACCTATCTTTATAAGTACTAAAATAGCACTTAAGCAAGGTTTGCAATGTCCGATATAAGATATATTATAATAGTTATTCTCGATAAGAATAAGAAAAGGGAGCTATTAGCAAATATTAGTAACTTCCTCGACTTAATATCTTAATAATAGTATTCCGACTATAGCATTCTTTACCGAAGGGGTTACTTGCTATTTAGACCCCTTAAAACTAGAAAATCGAGTTTAAGCTTATTTATCGCTAGTCGTTTTAGTTTAAATATCTATATCCTTAGCCTTTTTGCTATTAATGAAGCTAGCTTAAAGAGCTTATTTACTAAGCTTCTAAGTTGCTACGTTATTCTCTTAAAAGATATTAACGCCGTTAATTCGAATCGATCTTAAGACGCTAAGCTAAGGACTTTTGCTAAATCGCGACTAGGTCTCCCTCTCGAGGAGGCAAATTTAGCTATAAGCAAGTATCTTTATTTGCTCTCTTAAACGTTATCGATAATATAGCGTTATAAGAAGGCCGGGTCCTAATTATAACTACTAATCACATCACATGCCTCGATAAAGCGCTTATACGACTTAGTTACATAGACAAGAAGGTCGAGCTCGGGCTCGCTAACCAAAAAATGATAGCTAACCTCTTTTGTCTTGTCTTTAAGCCTGTAAAAGGCGACGTTGCTCTTTTAAAGGACGCTTAATTAAATATGCTAGTATAAGAAGAAGCTGCAAAGAGTTAAAAGGAAGAGGTCGAGAGACTTAAGCAATTAGCAAAAGAATTTGCTACTAGAGTCCCGGAGCTAAAATTTAGTCCGGTTAAGATTTAGTTATTTCTAGTAATAATTAAGCAATTACTTGCTATAGCAATAGCTAATATAAACTAATAAGTAATAGAGATTATAGAAAAAAGGAAGAAGGCAAAGAATAAACGCCCCTTGCTTATCGTCGCGTAAAGCAATAACTAAGCTACAAAGATAGCAAATGCGATAGCTATAATAAAGATAGCTCTTACTACTTTATCTTTTTACTTCTCTTCTTCTAAAACCTTACTTTCGAACCTATTACTTACGCCTAAAGCATCCGTTGTCAAGCATCTCGAGTAGCTTATCTCGAAGATTATCGAAGCAAAACTCTCGACCTCGGCTAAGAAATCCGAGGATCTTAAACCCGTTGCCTTTAAAGATAATAAGCTAAAGGATATAATAGCTAAAGCTTTAAAGCTAGAATTTAAGACAATTAATAAATTATATGTCTCTAATAATATTCCGGTTCTTACTTAGCTAATAAGCTCCTCTTATCTAGTTAAAATAAGAAAGCTTATATATATATAATAGTAAAATCTCTAAAACTAATAAGCCAAGTAATTAGACTAAATTTATATATATTTATAATTTGTTGCTAAGTTAGTTAATATATTAATGCTACCTTATCTTCCCTTGCTAATTATAAATCTCTAAACAAGAAGACTAAAGTAATAACTTATTATATCGATATTAAATTAAAGCTTTTGCGAGATATTTTAAGAGATATCTTAAAGGATATTAAAGGGATTAGCTTAAACGAAAGCAAGCTTTTTATAAGCTATTCCCCCGCTATATAAAGACTAGCTACTTACTTTAAATAAGGTCGAGCAAAACTTGCTTTATATTACCCTTTTTAAGCTCGAGTTATATTAAAGCTAAAATAAAATCGGTCTTCTCAATTAAAAGGGAATATCGCATCTCGGATTGCTTATAAACTACCTAAAAAGCGCATATGCAAACACGACTTAAAGTATGCTATTGCTACTACTTACCGGCTATATTATATACAACTTGCTTTAAGCCCTCTTTAAGCCGAATGCCTTAGCCTATATTACTTGCTCTAAAACACATAAGCCTCGATATGTCAAATATAACTTTAGTAAGGAGAAGACAACTATAATAAGCACAAAATACTAGAATCTCGATTGTAGCTATTTAGATTTTAATAGCAAAGACTTAAGCGTCTTCCCGATTAAATTAAAAATTGCTAAGTTTTGTAAGGCAAAGTGTATTAACGCCTTAACGGCTTTCTTGCTCTAATATTATATAAAGGCTATAAAGGTTCGGGCCGACCTCCTTAAATATAAACTAAAGTTTATAAACTTAAAGGGCGCTTATTATCGTTATTACAATAATAGTGTCTTTTATATATGCAAGGGAGAGCTAGTAAAAGTATATATTAATTGTCGGATTATAGTTAATGCTACTTGCTTTTAGAAGATAAATCCAAACTATTTTAAGCTTATAGTCGTTATTAATCGAGATTACAAATATAACCTTTTGCCCTTTCTTAAACTATTTTAAGAGGTATTATTTAACGGGGCCTTTAGCAAAGCATCTTTTAATAATACCTTAATTGCAATATCTTTTAACTTAGCAAGTAAAATAGCCCTTAATTAACTTAAAAGCAGCGTTATAGAGCAAGCCGAGACGACAAACGAATGCCTCCTTATTTGCTATCTTATAATATTAGGGTTTAGCCTTAAAGATAAGATATAAGGTAAGATCCTTCTCTTCTTAGTAGCGGAAGGAGGTTAGGCTAATCCGCTTATATATAGCTAAATTCGCAGTTGCTAATATCGAAGAGATCGAGTAGTCTTTAGTGCCTTTTAATAGTCTAACTTTACCCGATAAGCAAAGAGAGACTATAATAGCTATAATAAAGACCCGGAACTATAATTAAGATCTTGAATTTAATAACATTATAAATAAGAAAAGCTATAGCATTATTATTTTTTTATAATATAACATACTAATTAACGTCTTTTAATAAGTGCTAATATATAATTCTAATAGTAATCTTAAGGTAAAAAAGACCTTAATAGCAAAAGCGATAGCAAAATATTATAAGAAGCTAATATATTCGGTATAAAGACATGTCTTATACTCCGATAAATTACTCCTTTTTTAACATTTTTAAATATTTGCTAAAGACTTGCCCACCGATATAAGGAAGCTCGAGAGCTAGCTCTTTAAGATTTTTCAAGTTGCGAGACATTAAGATGCAATCTTATTACTCGATAAAGCAAATATATTTCTCGAGAAATATGCATTAAGGGATATATACTATAATAGCATCGTTTTAGTATTCCTTTGCATAATAAAATATTACTAAGGGATTATGCTCCTTATAATAAACCGTGTAATAAAGTTTAATTTAATAGCTCTTTCTAGAATTTATTTGAAAGTAAAATATAATAACTTAAAGAATAAAGCAAAAAGCGAGGTATAAAGGAATTTCCTTGCTCGGGCGTATACTTCTTATAAAGCTTTAAGCATCTCCGCTAATAAATTGCAATGTTTAAGTAACACTTATCTTAATAGTCGAGAGGTAAAGTTACTTGCTATAAACCTTAAAGGACATTATTAACCGAGGAAACAAATTAAGAATACAATTATTATAGCTAGCAAATTAGCTATTAAGCAAGGGAGTAATATACTTTTTTTACACTTAAAACAAGCTATAAGCGCGAGCAAGGAGTTTTTGACCGAGTTTAATAGCTAAGACCATATTAGTAGCGTTTTTCTTTAAGGCAATTCTATTATTAGCTTAACAATTATAGCTATTGTTAACTTATAAGGCTATAGTATTATAGATGTAAAGGATTTAGGAGGATTAGGGTAAATTATATATTATATAAATAAGCTTAAAGCTTTATAATACCAACTTTGTTTTATAAAGACACTTGTTAAATACTAGAGTTTAAATGTAATTAAGCGATCTTAGGCACACTATTTTGTTATATAATTGCAGCTCTTATTTTAGAATTATCGGGGGCTAGTCCGGCCTATACTTAAAAGTATGCATTTTAAGCGTATAAAAAGTTACTAGCTTTTAATTGTCGATCAAATAACAACGGAACGTGATTGCTTTAGACTATTATAGCTATGTTAGCTCTAATTCCGACTTATGCTCTTTACTTTAATAGTCTTTCGAGCCATTTTGCAATTTAATTTAAGCATTACCTCTAATTTTAGACCGTGGCTATAAAATCATCTTTTAGCTATTATAGCGAGAAACTAACCTAGTCGCGTATAATAAAAAGTCCCGACTTCTATAAACGGCATTTAGCCTTATCTAAAAATAGTATTTAACCTCGTTTACAAATAACTTATTTAAGATAAAGCTACTACTTTGTAATTTCTTATCTAATAGAAAAGTTTATAAATGTTAGTCTCTAATTCCGACTATGCTCTTTAGCTATTACGCTTTATAAAAACGAGGGAGATTGTGCAAGGGTATTCCTTACTATCTTAAAGCTAATTATAATATGTATTTTCTCTAAAAATTTTAGTAAAATAGCAATATATTATTAGTTAGAAATCGTTGTTAAATCATATTATATAATAGTAATCTCTCTCCTTAGTAATCGGCTTACAAGATCCTTAAGTGCTTTTTTGCGTTTCGAAGGAAGAAGGAAAAGGTGTTAAGATGCTTAATAAATTTTTATTAGTGTTAAAAATATCTTAAAAAGAGGGAATATAGTCGGTATGCCTAGTAGATATCTATTAGTCTTAAAAACGCTTTTAGTTTTAGGGGGGATTTTAAAAGCTAATAGATTTTTATTAGTTTTAAGGAAGGAGTACGAAAACCCCTTTTAAGTCTTAAACTAGTAGATTTTTACTAGTCTTAAAGAAGGAGTACAAAAACCCCTTTTAAGTCTTAAACTAGTAGATTTTTACTAGTTTTAAAGAAAGAGTACAAAAACCCCTTTTAAGTCTTAGACTAATAGATTTTTACTAGTCTTAAGGAAGGAGTATGAAAACCCCTTTTAAGTCTTAGACTAATAAATTTTTACTAGTCTTAAGGAAGAAAGAGAAAACCCTTTTAAGTTCCTTAAATTAGTAGATTTTTACTAGTCTTAAGGAAAAGGAAAACCCTTTTTAAGTTTTCGGTATAACTAGTAAAAATTTACTAGCCTTAACAAGTCCCTCGGAAAATTGCCCTTAGCAACTAGTTAAGCTAGTAAATTTCTACTAATATTAAGCGCTAAAAGTCCCGATTTGATATAAGCGAGTTAAGAACAAATATATTATTAGTAGTCACTTAGCCAAAGATTTAAGGGCGCTTATCTTCCGAGAATTGGCCTAAGCGCTTAAAAATAATTTTAGTTATTAAATTTTTAGTTTCGGTTTTTAGTTTAAAGGTTTAGTCTTATTTAAATAGCTTTACTAGATTTTAGATCTTAGTTTCTAATATTAAAATCCTAAAATTGCTTAGTCTTAAAGATTATATAATATAAAGGATACTATTAAACTTACTTTATAATTTTTAAGGCATAATTATTAAATTAATAACTATAATTAGCAAACTTAAGAAAAGAAGCTAAAGGCTAAATAGAAGAAAAGAAACCTTGCTTAAAAAAGCATACGAGATAAGAGAATTTTATAAGGTTAATATAGCGTTAATTTTCTATATCTACAAAACTAGCTATTATATTACTTTTAAATCTGTTAACCTTAAGTCGTTTTTACTGTCGATAAAGCAAATAGTAAGTCTTAGCTAGTTTTTGCAAAGACTAAGCATTAAAAGAGTATTAGTAACTTACTTACTTAATTCTAATAAACTTGCTTTTATATAATATAAAAGCTAAGCTAAAAGTAGTTAACACTACTCCGGATATAATATAACAAATACTTACAATTACTTCTTTTAAAAGGCCAATTGAGAGGATAAGCTACAATTCTCGATTTAAGCGCTTATTAGAAAAGCGGGGGAAATCTATTATTTTAGCTCTTTAAGATCTTTTAAGTTATAAGATATTAAGATGCAACCTTATTACTTAATAAGGCAAATGTATTTCTCGAGGAACGTGTACTAAGAATTTAGCTATTTTAATCTTCTCTTAGCAATAGCTAAAATAGCATTATTATATTAGTTTAAAACTTAAAGTTTGTTAAGACTGCTAGCTAAAGAGACAAAATCGGCTAGCTTAATCTTAGCGATAAAACAAATGTTATTCTTTATTAGCCTTTTTAAGTAATCCCGGATCTCCTCTTTATATTACTTTATATCCTCTCTTATTATACTATTATTAACTAGTTCCCTCTTAAGCTTATCTTAAGAAATTTCGTTATTGTCTTTGTTAGTTAAGACAATAGTCAACTCCTTCCTCCTTGCTTTAACATTATAGATTAACTTATTTAATATTAGTTTAATCTTAGCTAAAGACTTAGCAAATAAACTAGCAATAAACAAGTTTATTCCGTTAATATAAAATTATAGCTTTAATTGCAAATCTACTAAGTCCTTCGTCGCAAATTTAACCCGATCTTATGTCGTCTTTTAATCTCTTTTAAGGCTATAATATCTCTTTATAATGTCCTCGACTTGCTTAAGGGTTATAAATAGATTCCCGAGTAATATATTTAACTTTAGTTTCTTAGTAAAGCTATATCGATTAAATAAAGATATTAGTGTCTTTGCGTCGTCTTCGAGTTTGTGGAGGATCGTGTAAAGAGTGCTTAGCTCGCGCGAGAGCTCTTAGAATTTGCCGGGCGCGCCCTTATAAGCTTTATATATTAACTATATTAGTTGTCTGATAGCGATAAAGCTACTAACAAAGTATCCAAAGGACATCGTAGCATAGCCTTTAATAAAAGAAGGTTATAATAATAAAGAGATAAGGGGTATTTTAACTTTAAAATATTGTAAAGCTAAGGCTAAACCACAGCTCTCTTACAAATTAGCTAAGATCTAATAAAGCTTAGCGTCCCTTAAAGTTATTAGCAGCTAATTTTAGCCACTAAAACCCAATTAAAGCCGCTTGTGGAGAAAGCTATTTAAAGATGTGATAAAATCGAGCTAACTAAGTGCAAGTTAAAAGTAAAGTAAGCTAAGGGGGTCTAAATTAGAAAAAGATTTAAAATTGGAGTTATAAGCTTTAAACTTAAATAATACTAGTTTTATATTATATAATAAACTTTTACTTTTCGCCTTATTAAGGCGTAAAATGGCTATATGCCCCTTTCTTGCCCTTTGCAATATGCAATAAAACTTGGCTTTACTTAATAATATTCTTATATTATATAAAAAAATCTACTATAAAGCAATTTTACTTAAAGTTATGCTAGCCTAAAGTATTTAGGCAATATTGCGACATGCAATAAAATTTTGCAAACTTAATATCCCTTAATAGTATCTTTACATCTAATTCTATTAAATACTTCGACAAGTTCTTGCTATTTTATAATTTAATTTAAGCGCTACTTCCAATTTTAGACTATAGCTATAAAATCCTCGTTGCAAAAGTCTTAACCTCTATAAACGGCATTTAACCTCTCTATAATCGGTATTTAGCCTCATCTAAAAAGAGTATATAACCTTGTTTACTTTAAAATAAAGTTACTAGTTTATAATTTCCCATTTACTTGCTATACCTTACTTAAAAGTTTAAGAAATTTAAGAGATTATATAATTTTAAATCCTTAAGTTGCAAACTTTTCGTCATATAATTGCGACTACATTAAATGTTCTAGAATCAATTAAAAGGATAGTTCCCTTAAGTCCTTAGAAGTACGCCTCTAACGTATATAAAATGTCACTTGCTACTAACGTTTTCATATTTAGGAATAAATTTATATTAAAGGTTTAAATAATATTTATAATTGTGGCCTTATTTTCCATTTCGTAAGACTACTAGTTATCTAAGTTATCTATTATTCTTCCGTCCTCCTTATTCTTCTAAGGCAGTTTTTTTTCTCTAATATATTTAAAAAGGCGCTTTTAGATGTCTTCTAGTAATATATTCTTTGGGAAAGGATAAGCAATTTACTAGATAAGTATTAGCACTAGTTATATATTTCAAGCAATCGCTTTAACGTGTCTCCTTATATAGCGAGACGCACCCTATAACGAGACGAATCTATACTTTAGGAGTTACAAAATTTTTTATAGCAAGTCTATAAAGTAATTATAAATATATAACTTTTCCTTAATTATTTCTCTTTAAAGAGACTACTTAGCAACAAGAAAACGATTAAAGTTAATTATGCTATTAATCGTTTTAATTACGCTACCGATCGCCGCTTCGGCTATTCCCCCTTATTTAATTGCGAGTATTAACGTCTTTCCAAAATTCGGAGCATTTAAGGAAAGGTTCTATAACGAAATAATATAGCTTCAAATTTTAAAAGCACTTAAAGAGGAAAAGAATGCAGTCCGGGAATTACGCTAATAAGAAGGGAGGGGCATAAAACGCTACATGTTTTAGTGCTTAGTAATTTGTATTACCCTAGTTACAATATACTATATTTACGCCTAATCTTACTATATTTTACTTAGCCACGATTTTCAAGCATAATCACGTGTATATAGCGTATAATAGTCACGCGTGTAGCGTAAGAGTAAGTTTCTCGAACTTTTTATAGCAAGGTAGTAGCACGCTTGTGCTTAGGGGGCGCCCGGAGCGCCGTCTCGTCGTCGCCCGGTTACTATCGCTACAATATAGACAAAGCCAGTCAAGTATTAGCGTAAAGGGTGCCTCCCGGCATGCTTAAATTATATTATTCCCTTGCAAATTATAGTAATGTCCTTCGCTTTATGCTCTATTATCGTGCTCTTTAAAATGGGATAAATTTAAGTATTACTAAAACAATCGTTTGCGGGCAAGAGGCTAGCTAGGCTTGGTAGTGTAGCTAAGTTCTAATTGTGAAACTACTATAATAATTAATGCATTATGCTTAAAATGTAAGCTTAAGATTTTGCTATTATAGTAAGCGAGAGTGTTATATAGAATATACTAGTGACACTAGCATAAGGGGAGGGGGGCAAATAAAGCGACCTAAGATACCAATAAATAATTTCGTATAGCTTACTATAAAAGCAAACATTATTTAATAAAAAAGACGAAGATGTTTGTAAATTTTGCTTAGTTTTTACAATTTCAAAACTATTAGTAAATAAATTGAGGAACGTCTATTACGAATTTGCAAAACTAAGCACGTGCAACCGGCAAACGAGCTATCTTATATATTTTTTATCTTTTTGCGTATTCCTTTAAAATATAATTTATTATTTGCAACTCTTTTCTCGCTATAAAAGCTTTCTTTAAACGGTTCGAAATAAAGCACTTCTCGGTAAATATCCTTATTACTTAACTTAAAGCTTAAAGGACTAGTAATGCTTAGCAAGAAAGTGTTTAATATTAATAGATCTTTGCTATATTAAAGCGAAGTTGCATTACTATTAAAGATTAAATTTAATATAGCAAATCGTGGACTAAAAGAATTGTAGGCATTATTTTGCATAATATTATATATTTGAGATAATATAGTTATTAATTTATAAATTGTTAGTTATAGACACATATATTAGACTTGTAACACATTTACTAATTATAACTTATAATATGCTTATTTATAGTTATAGTAGCAATATCTAGTAAACTTAAGTTATTGTCGGGCATTAACTTCTTATAATCGTTAAGAAAATCGTCGAATTCGATACTAAAATCTATTTTGCTTTAAACTATTATTATGCTTAAATGGGCTTTAAAGTAGCCTTAGATTATGTGTAATCTTTTATTTATAATAAGACTTTGCGCTTTAGCTAAAGAAGGGAGAGCAGATAAAACGGCCTCCGGCCTCGGGGCATGTCGTTTTACTGCAAGTAAGCTCTTAACTATAAGCAAGTATAAATTTTAGGATATAGCTATTTTAGGCAATATTGCCCTTACTAACTTAATTAGGGTTTATTCCGCATCTTGCAAAGGGGCTAGTAACTAATATATATATAAAGCACGTCTTAATTTGGATAAATTAGCAATTTTTAAGCTATTACGCAAAGCATTTATAAATTAGGCATTTTATAAATGCTTGTTCGAAGATGGTAGTTTATATACTTCGATCTTAGCTTAAATTACCTTGTTATAAATAAATAAAATTCTTTCTTTAAAATTGTCGGTAGTCTTTATACTATTATCTTTAATAACTAGATAAATATTAGTTAAAGAGAATAATATATAATTTAGCATTATTCTTATATAAGCTTGCTAGCACTACTTTATTACTAGCTAAAATTCGATAACAAGTATATTACTAGCTAAGCTTTAGCTTTATATTAGCTGTCTTTGGCCTCCTAATATAGAATTAAGTAGTATTGGCCTTAACTTAGTTCTCTAATTTGGAGTTATTATAAGCTGTGTTCTTTAGAGAATCGGCATAAAGTTTAAGCGCGTCTTTAAGCTACTTTCTTGTCGTCTTGTTAATGTTTCGAAGTTTTAGATTGTGTATATGCTTGTAATGTGCTTAATGTAACCGTTTTAAAAGAAATTCTTTTATATAATCTAGATAGCGTATAGCATAGTTTATATTCTCTTTATAGTGTTTAAGAATAGATGCATTATTAAAGGTTTACTAGTAGTAACTGCACTGCAAATCGCATACCGCAGTAGCTGTGTGATAAGACTTTAGATGCTCCTTATAATAATTAGCTCGATTAAAAAAAGGTTTGTGGAAATATATACTTTAAATGCTAAATACTCTTCTAACTTAGCCTTATATAAAGACGGTACTTATTTTGGGTCTCGTCGCTTATATAATACTTTTCGGGTGCAAGAGCGTTAAAGATATATTTAAGAGAGTGCGGCTTTATAATATTAAAAGTGTTAAACTTAGTAGCAATCTTAGTTTTTAATATAGCCTCTTCCTCTTTTCCGGGAAGATTAAGTACTTACTTATCTTTAAGTTCGAGGGAAGGAGCAAGCAAATCGCATAAGCGTTTTGCAACCTCGGGTTATAAACGCATAACCCTTTAAATAAGCCGCTTAACTAGATCTTGCTTATTAGCAAACTTAGAAGACTTGTTAAGCTAAGACGAGCTTCCCTTAAATCTAGTAGCGGAGTCGGTTTTTAAGCTTATACGGCTAAGAATAGCTGCAGATGTTAGCATTAATTATTACTATATAATTCGACGAGTTTAAAGCAACTTATATAACGGTAGACGTAAAGGCGTTACTAGTATATTCTTATATATAATATCTTTTGCTTATCGGACTAATTTTTCTTTGTTAACTTTAACCCCTTTAACTTGCATATGCGTTTTTTCCCCAAGTATAAAACTGCAATATTAAATATTACGCAATATAATAGCTCGGTTATCGATATTAATATTATAACCGAGTTTTATTTGTTCGAGTTAACGTTTAAGTTAGCGCTTACTAACGACGAAATATATTATTAGCTTATACTATCTTTTTAACTAAAGAGTAAACTTATATAACGTCGAGTCTAAATTCTTTATTTACAATATCCTTTACTTGCTTAACCCTCTTTCCTTCCTTAGAAAACAATTGCCTTATTCGATTTTTTTAAGGGTCTTTACGCCTTTGCCGGCATTATAGCAGCCTTCTTTGCATGCTTAAAAGGCATCGATTTGTTTAATATAATGTGTTAAGATTAATCGAGCATAATAGCATTATTTAACGGATAAAGTTGCATATAAGGAATAAAGTATAAGTACCCCTCGTTTAAAGATGTAAGTAATATTTGCATAGTTGTTAAAACCTAATTAACTTATATAAAAGGCAATAAGATCGCAAATGCCGTTTTATTGTAGTCG
>Ga0302221_10000884_pt1 | contig 20057 bp, 3 predicted proteins | sample II_Palsa_E2_1_FD_193517 | JGI IMG/M metagenome (GOLD analysis project Ga0302221, IMG submission 193517) | Peat permafrost microbial communities from Stordalen Mire near Abisko, Sweden - II_Palsa_E2_1 | ecosystem: Environmental > Terrestrial > Soil > Palsa > Peat permafrost | place: Sweden... | reverse complement strand
ATAAGAGTAGTCTTTTAAAGAGTTTGAATATATTAAAGTGACTTTAATTAAAATAGAATTTAAAGACTTTAATAAAGTGAATAGAGTTCTTAAAGAGGACTATTATAATAAGTCAGAAAAGATCGTTAAATACCTCACTATCTTAAAGAGGCCTGAGGACATATCGAGAAGTGTCTTTTAAACCTTTTTAAAAGGCGCTTTAAAGTACGTTATTATAGAGAATTAGTTATAAAGGGTCGTTAATAAGAATATACTTCGAAAGTTAATGATTAACTCTTATAAGAAAAGACGAGAGGTTATAAAAGAGTATTATAATAAGTCTGGCTATTAAAATAAAGAGAACACTTATTCGCGAGTCGTTATAATGTCACGAACTCAGTTTATTAGCCCTTTAATAGTCACTTTTACTTATAGTATATATAAGTGTAACGGATAATAAGAGAGTAAGAGGTAGTTCTATTGAAGATCTAAAGTTAAAGAAGGAAGGGGGAAAGGGAAGAAGCCAGAGTATATGCTCACGGACCTGTTACAAGTCTAGTTTCAAGCTACCCCTTACTGACGGTCCGTAATCACTTGACCTCACGACCGTACTCGTGACATATAAAGTATTTCTAAAAAGGATGTTTTACAGATTATAAGGCCTATATTAAGAACTGCTTTAAATACTAAATAAGAGTTATGAATAGACAAAAAGAAGTAATACACCCTTTAATAACTGATAACTTTATATAGAAATAAGCTTTAGACGTTATTTATATACCGATAAATAAAGCTTATAAATATATAATAGTCGGAAGGGATGACTTCTTTAAATAATGTGAAGTACGCTCTTTATTAAATCTCGAGGCTAAGTAAATCGCGGACTTTATTTAAAAAGATATTATTTATTGATACGAGCTATTTAAGAAGTTAATAATAAACGGAGGCACGGAAAATATAAAGGAAGTGATTAATATCTTAAACCTTTATAAGATCTATCGTATTTAAGTCTCTATTTATTACTTTATAATAAACGGTATAATTAAGTGAAGACATAAGCCTCTGACTAATAGTCTTTTTAAAATAATTAAAAGAGAGAAAGATAAGAAGAAATAAAGAACGCATCTTTATTCGGTTTTCTTTATTGACTAGACTATAACGAATAATATAACGGGGTATATTCTATTCTACTTAATATATAATAAAGAGGCTATTCTTTTAATAAAAGGGCGGTTCTTTATCTAATAGACACTAGATTAAAAGAGGGTTAAGACTCGGGCTGAGTTAATTATTATATAAGTAAAGCATTTCGAAATAAGAATAAAAGACGTAGATGAGGCTATAATATAAAAGATAAGAAAACGTTAAAAGAATAAAGACTACTTTAATAATAATTATATTATTCGAAAGACTAAGATTAAAGTAAAGGACTTAGTTTTACGATACGATGTTAATAAAAAAGTCAATATATTTAATAAGTATAAGCTCGAATATAAATAAATAAGTCTTTATAAAGTTTAATATATTAATCCGGAATATAATATATATCGGTTGATAGAAATAAATAGTATTGTTTTAAAGAGGATATTCTTAAAGAGACGCTTAAAGAGGTTTAAGCGGCGTAGAAGTTATTTATTTTTAAACTTTAAAGAAGAAAGTAAAGAAGAAGGCGAAAGAGGAGTTAAAGAGGATTTAAATAATAATGATAACCGAGATAAATTAAGCGATCTAATTAAAGAAGTCGAGGTTATAAAAGAGATAGAAGTCGAAAGCGAGGTGTCGGCTCGACTTATTATTTAATTATTAAGTATAATGAGTCAATAATATCAAGAATACTTATAAATAGAACTATTAAAAGATAAAGAGACTTTCAGTTTAAAAGCTGAAGGAGTTTCGAGACTTATAATACGAAGATCGATCCGGAGGAATAATTAAAGAAGTAATTAAAAGTATTTAAAAAGAAGACGACCGCTTTAATTACTTTCGTCACTTTAGTCACTTATATTTAGATTTAAATCTCAGTGATTTTAATCTTAATGACTTTGATTTCGTCGAATCCTTTTTAATCTTATTAAGTTATTATATAAACCGTATTTAAGAGTCTAGTCACTTAATACTCTTTTATTTTACTTTCATTCTTTTAATCTAATAATATTAATACTTCCGTCACTTATTTTACTTTTTACTATCAAATATTAAGATCACCGTCGATTACTTTAGTCTCTGTCGATCTTATAAATTAATCGCTTTTATAAGATCAGTTTACTTCTCTCCTTCGCTTATATAATCTTTCTTTTAATAATAACTCTATTTTCTTTGAATTAACTCTTTATAATATATTCTTTAGTCGTTTACAGACTGCTTATTTAATAATCACGATATATTTCACGATTATATTCGCGAAAATAATCAAACCTTTTCACTTTTAATACGCCTTATTAATAGATAGTATAAATCGAATAATAATTTATTAATTGCTTTAAAAACTATATTTAAACCTTTATATATTATTTTCTTATGTCATTTCACTTTTAAATCTATGATTATTATATATTCTGCGTTCTTTATAAGTTTTCTTCTTACTTTGACGATTTTCTTCTATTATATTATATTAGATTCAGTTAAAGACGACTTCTTTTATATAGAAAGACGAGTTAAAGTGTCTCGGATTATCTGTCTTTAAAAGCCGAGCCGTCAGGATTTTAATCGAAGATAACGGATTTAAAACGATTTTCTTAGATTTCTTTGATCAGACCTCGAGTCTAATAACGGGAAGCCTTATATTTCTAGCTCTTATATATAACTTTATATATAACGTCGTTGAAAAGTCGAATTTTTAATAATGTCGTTTTTAATCGAATAAGAATTAATTATTACGCTAATTATAATAACCGAATCTTAATTAATCAAAGCACTTAATTCATTAATATAAGCCTTAATTTTAAGCCTTATTTTAAGCCTTAAAAATAAGCTTTATATCGCGGTCGCGTCTTTATTTTAATCAATAAACTTATATATACTCTTTATCACTTTTAAGATTCCACGATTTATACGTCTTAAAGCTTTAAAACTTATTATTCAAGTTTAAGAGCTTTATTTTATTACTCAAATATTATAAATCATTCACTTTTACTCGGAACTCTTATTAAAAAGATATTATTAGAATAAAGAATAATACGCGCTTTTATTAAAATATAAACAGAATCAATACTCTCTTTCCTTTTATTAGATCTTTTAAGAAGTTCTGAGAATATTATCGAGAGTACTTCGAACGAGTAATAAAAAGACGCTATTATAATAAATGCTTTAACGCGTCTTAAAGAGTAAGTCGAAGACTAATAAAAAGAGTAAGCTTAAGAAAATAAAGTTCAATCTGTTTAATCTGTTTAAGAGAGACAAATGATCGCTATCTTTATATATTAAGCCTTAGTAATCGTTATTAAAGACTAAAGATTCCGAGCTCTGATCGCATTAAAAGACCGAACTCTTTATACGCTCTGAGAGATTTCCGACTATATTAAGTCCTTATTTAAAAGAAAGCGATATAACGTTTAGATTTCGATCAGTAAAAGGCTCAATGAAATTTATATAATTATTAACGAGGTTATACGTCAGTTCCTTAAAGAAATATAAGAGAAGAAGTATTATATTATAAAAGGGAAGTTAAATCAAACTTTTAAAGCTGACTTTAAAGAGTTTAAAGAGTCGGTGAAGTCTATAAGAACCGCTATTAAAAGAGCTGATTCTGCCTTTTATAAATTAAAAAAGCTTATTAATAAGTATTCGAGTAATAGACTAATTAAAACTCTCAAGTATATAAAGGCCGAGTTTCTAAATATAACTTATATAATTTAATCGAAGTTTTCTTCTCTTATCACTTTAAGAAAAGACTCTCGAACCGTGATATATAAGATCAATAATAAGATCTATTAAAGATTAACGGAATCTATTAAATACTTATATAATGACGTCTTGTCTTTCAAATCGAAACACTTTAAAACAGTTAATAATAAGATCGGCTATATTTTTACTCCTTTATAAATTGATATAAATATACTTCTGAAAGCCGGTCTTAAATATCACGCCTCGGAATTACTTATTTTAAGTATTTAAAATATAATATTTTTAGAGTTTAAAGATAAGAAGCCTTTAAAAACTATAGAAAAAGACTTTAAACTTGAATTATTAATAAAAAAGATATATGAGATTGACGACGAAAGTAATAAGATTTGAGATAACTTTATAACTTTAATTAAGTAAAGAAAGCGCTTTTAAAAAGATGATATAAGCTTTCTTAAATTACGGACTTTTAAAAAGCAGATACTTAAGAGTATTAAACGTATTGACGCACTTAAACGCTAAAAATAAATCGAGGCTCAGAAAAAGAAGTTTATAATAGATTAAATCTTATTAATAATATAGCGCGACTTTATTAATATTAGAGGAAATATAACTTTTAAAATCAATAAAAGTATAGTCGAAGTTAAAAGAAGCACTGAATCTTTAAACGGCTCTTTAATATAATAAAAAGGCGGGGCTTTAATTCGCTTTACTCTTTCGAGACAGAAACTCGAAATCTTAATACTTAGTCTGTTTGATATAAAAGGGGACTATAATATTAAAGAAATCACGAGAGGTGAGCTCAATAAAAGAACTAGTATTTAAATCTGTTTCTTAAAATAAAGTTATAATTACGTAATACTTAAGGCTTAATTAACTGTCTTTAAAAACCTTAAGTTCGAAATGACCTCTTTTAAAAAGTATAAAGAATCTTTACTTTAATCTCTTCGATAAATTAAAGTTAATAATAATATGCTTTGTTTTAAATATTATAAAACGATCTTTAAACGGTTTAAGCTTAAGCCTCTTTACTCTTCAAATGTGAGAGTATATGTCGATGTCTTATTGAGAATATTATAAGTCACTTCGAATTAAAGAAGAGAAGTTATTAAGCTTTTAATTACAGCTCGTAGTCTTCTGACCGTAATATACTTTAAGTAAACTGAGAAAGTCTAGAAAATCCAGAGGGGAAGCCTTAGAATCTTAAGGTTTAAGCTTATTAAAGACGTCATTTAAAAGAAGAGAATTAAAAAGTCTGAAAGTCTTAAATACTACTTCTATTAAGAAGTCTTAGATTTGAACACTTTTATAATCTATAGTTATATTTACGCTGAACGTCTTTTTCGATTCCTTTATAAAGACTCTGAATTACAGAAGCTTCTTATTAAAGAGATAAATATTTATAAGTAGTATTACCGGGAAAGTGTTATTTTAAAAGACTTGAGCGGGCTAATTCGAATTATATAGAATATTATTAAACAATAGCTTATTCGCTAATATCCGTTAAATTATTTTATATATTTATGACTTAAGACTAATTAAACCACTGTTCTTTACGCCTTTCCGACTCTATTACGCTGCTTAAAGAAGAGAGAGTAAATGACTGACTCCCGTTATTAAAGAGACAGTTAATTACTCAAAGACAGCCGAGTATATAAAGTTATTGATCTAGTCCCCTTTTATCTTAAAGAGACTTATTTAAAGTCGAAAAAAGAGGGTGTAGTTAAGTAATCTAACGGCTTAAGAGTCTTGATTAAAGGTCTTAATACGGTCCGTAATTAACTCTTCGAGTTAAGTGCGAGCCAGTCAGACATCTCTTTAAATACTACGTACGATAGCGAAGGCCGTTCTTTAACTGATATAATTAATAAAGCAATAAGCGAGAATGACGAAAGGGACCGTATTGTATAAAGTCAGGACGAAAACTCAAAGAGTAAAAAGCTAGTTTTGACTAAAGTCTGAAAACGAGAGTTAAATACACGAAATAAGTCACGTGCTGTCACGTGCTATGAGCCACGTGATCCCTGCCACAGTATTTATTATTAAGACCGATAATAACGAGCGCTTAAAAAAGCTCTATACTTTAAAAGCGAGATCTTTATTTTATTCGACTATACTTTAAGATATAATTAAGCCTGGTTTTCTTTAAGACTTATTATAAAAGACTCGGATAAGTTTAAATTCTTAGAAAACGAGGTTAATATTAATATTTAAAGGCAATATATATTAAATATAACCCCTCCGCTTTAATTTCGCTTTAATAACGGAGTTAATTATTACTTTATCTCTCTTCTTCCTCAAGTTCAATTAAAGGATTTAAGACCGATTTCTTAAGCTTTAATTAGTTTCTCTTTATAAAGTGAATAAGATATAATAAAAGAGGTTGAGAAGTTTAAGAAAGGAAATAAGATAATAGGGACTATATATTCTAATTAAAAGAAGAGAGTTATCTTATAAACTAAGGCGGTAATAAAGAAGTTTAAAAAGAGAGAAGAAATTATATTTAACGATATATCGTATTAAAGACGTCAAGAAAAGAAGGCGGAGCTTTTTAAAGACGAAGACTCTTTTTTTAATATTAATGACTTAGTTTTATCCTTTTTTATAAACTAATCTATTAGAAATTCTAAGCTTAAAGAAGAGGAGAGTGAAAAGGACTCGTAAGTCTCACTTATTAAAGTTATTGAATCTATAATATTTATTATAAAGACTAGAAAGGTCTCTATTCTTAATAAGTTCTCTTATATAAAGATTAGAGCTTTAAAAGGAACTATTATTAATATAATTAAAGCTCGAGAAGAAGTTCAATATATCTTTATCTCAAGAACTCTATAGATTAAAAGCACTTCACTAATATTACTACTTATCGAGGCCGGCACTTTAAAGGCAGAAGAGTCGGACTAAAGAGATATTAACGCGGCGACTTCTAGACTTATTTCTGAGCCTGACCTTTATAATATTAAAGTTTAAACTGTGTTCGAGAGCTTATAGATTATATTTAACTAATATATAAGCCTTAGATTATAAGATAGACTTATAAAGAAGGAACTTACTTCTTATATTTATGATATTTATTTTGAAGAGCGGTTTAAAACCATTTGCTTAAAGAGAGGCCGCTTATATAATTAGTTATTTCATTGAAGTAATACTCGGGACGAGCACGTTTATATAGAGGGACGTATATAATAAAGCAGTCTTAAGCGCTTCGACCTTTTTTAAAAGCTCTTTCAAGCGGGAAGTTTTTATAAAAGGGATCGATCAAGGCCAGCAATTTAAAGACCTTAGTTATAAAATACGATTTATAATTATACTGCTTATAATGCGATATATGAGCTTTAATTGACAGTATATCCTTTATATATTCGATAGTGTTTCTTATTAATATAGTTTAGTCACGCGACAGCCCGGCTCTCTCTCTTTATAATATTACTCTCTTCCTTTTGAAAAAGCTTGTTTATAAGCTTTGAGAACTGATTATATTGTCGTCTAAGTCATTATAATCATCTTTTCTATCCTCTTAAGCTTATAACTATTCCTTTAACTTTTATAACGAGCCCGGTAATTTTAAATAATAAAGATAAAAAGCTTTTAACTTATATAAAGTATATTTAAAATCCGAAGTAGAATATTATTTAAAGTCTTTATTATAGTTTAACTAGTTTATATAATAAGAAAGCTGATTTCTAGTCTTTTTTACGGCTAGTAACTTATTAACTTTTTATTTATAGTCGTTTATAACTTATAACGGAAACTCCGGCTTATATATCTAGTCCGGTAATAAATTATTCTTGTTTTTATAAAGTAAGTTCAAGGCGAATATAAAGTAGATTTTTATCGAAATAAATAATTATATCCGGAAAGAGTGTCTTTTTTTAATTATAATCAGATAGAGTTTAATTATTTAATAATTTAACTTCTTATTAAAACGGTCCGTTTTTTAATTATAAATAAAGACGTAAACTAAGTCGTTAACTTTAAAGTCAACTTCTTTATAATGTCTGTTTATATCCCGTTACTTCTTAACTTAAGCTTTTTATATAAACCTTTTAACTATAGACTAAGTATTATATATACGGATTACGAAGGCCTTAATATCGACAATATTGACTTTTTTATAGACCGTTATAAGTGCTTATAAACGGTCTTAATTATAAGATATAAAAGGAGTATATTTATAATTAAACTTAAAGAGAGACATTTTTAAACTCTTATATAATGATATAAGCTGAATATAATTTATAAAAGGGATTAGTTTAAACTAATTATTTTAATAATAATTGACGAATAAACGTAAGCGTTAATTAATATACTGATTTATAATTTCCGTCTGTCCGTTAATTTACGGATAAAAGACTATCGATAATAAAAGCTTAACTTTAAAGATATATATAAACTCTATTTAAAACTATGATATAAATTACGGTTTACGGTCTGAAACTATAGTTTATAAAGCGTCGTAATAACGGTATATATATTAGATATATATTTCGGTTATATTTTTAATTATAACGGTTTTAAAATAAAGAATAAAAACTATTTATTTACTTAGTCTATCAATTACTATTTATAATATGTCATATTTATACTTATTTTTAAAAAAGGATTTATAATCTATAAAGATATATTATTAAAGCCGGTCTAAGATTAATAACAGGTATAAAAAGCTTAAAGTATAATTATAAAGTATAGTCGAATATCGACAAGCTTTATAAGCGTCGACATATTAAATAACGTCATTAATAAAGCCCTTTTAATAATATTTACGAACGACTAAAACGGTGGTTTTATTCTTTTTTAAATAAGCTACGGATATTTAAATATAAGCCTCGTATATCAACTTCGTTTATAAATTATTTATATCCGGTATTATAAGCCTGTCTCTTTATAATATAAGTCCGTTAAATAGTTTCTAGTTTTATTCTCTTCATTTAATTACTTCACGGTCCGTTTTTAAAAGAGGGCTATAACGGTTAATAATTAAAAACTAATTTATTAAATCGAAAAAGAAAGAAATATCGTTTCTTATATTTAATATAAAAAGAGCTAACTCTATAAATATTAAATCGAGGCTTTATAAACGGGACTATAACTCAGATAATATTTTTAAATCGAGTTATTCAATTATAAATAAAGTTTATAAATAGTAATTCCTCTTAATTTTATTTTAAAATATAACCTCGTCGCCTCGATATATAAATACGTCTATTTTTTTCGTTTTATGTCACGGGCTCAGGCTCTAGCCTCTTAGAATCACTTTTATCCGTAGTATATACAGATGTAATAAAATGAACAGAAGAGTAAAAGGTAGTCCTATTGAAGATCTAAAGTTAAAGAGGGAAGGGAGAAAGAGAAGAAGCCAGAGTATATACTCACGGACTTATTATAAGTCTGGTTTCAAGCTATCTTTTACTGACGGTCCGTAATCACTTGACTTCACGACCGTGCTCGTGACATTTTATTTCTTAAGACGATATATAATTATAAAAAAGAACTCTGATAATACTTTAGTCTATCGGGCTTAGCGTTAATTTAATTCTTTAATTATTATAAAGTATTTTAACGCTTTATAATCCGTAAATATCTGAATTCTCTTATTTATTTATATAAAGTCAGCTCTTTATTAAGATAAGGATTTGATTATAACGAGTATTTCTTTATTATAAATCTAATAATTGAGCTTTATAAAACTTATAGTCTTCGAAAAATAGTCTATCGGATATTATAACTCTTTTATAATAGTCCGTTAAAAAAAGATATATATTATTACTTTATTTAAAACGTTTATTTCGACTATAGTTTTTAATTTTAAACGATAATAATAAAGTATTAAAGCGGAAATAAAAGTAATACGTAGTTTATCGAATACTTCTTAATATAAAGTATTAAAGTTAAAGAAGACATTCTTATTTATAAATTGAGTTAACGGACATATAATCCGTTTATAATCTTAAATAAAACGTTTATAAAAGTTATAAAAGCTTAATTAAGACTATATATTACATATTATAATCAAGTAATTTTAAGAGTTAATAATAGAGATCTTTTTAAAGTCAACTTTAATGCTTTTAATATTAATAATAAATCTTAAGTACTTTATATAAATGATATAAAACTCAGTCTTCTTAATATCTGTTTATAAACTTATTTTATAAAGCCGTAAAAAGACTTTATAAACGTGTTCCTTATATTTTAATTTATTATTTAAGTAAATAAAAATATCGTTTAAGTATATAATATAGAAATCGTTTAAATAGTCGAAGAGGACTATATTCATATATTATTAATACGCTGCCGGTCTATTAATAAGTCCGAAAGACAAGACTTTATATTTATATGATTTATAATAAGTTTAAAAAGTTATAAATTCTTTTGAGTTAAAGTATATTTATAAACGATAAAAAGCTTAACAGATATCTAGTTTTATAAAGATCTTAATTTAAGAGATATAGACTAAAGTCTTATTAATAAAAGGTAATGAATATTAATTCTTTTTTATAAATTGATTCAATTTCCGGTAATTTATATAAAATCATAACGACTCGTTAAGCTTTTTAATAAAAAGGATTAATAAAATGAAAAAGACTAAGTTAAGAATAATAAAGCCTTTATTTAAATTCTTTAATAAGTATTTTTTAATCGCTAATAACTCTTTTATAATTTGACGATAAAAAGAGTTATAATCTAAAGTATTTTCAGAGGTTAGTTTAATCTTATAGTCTATTTATAAACGAAGAAGAAGTAATTTATTAAAAGCTTCTTTTAAAAAGACGTCCGTAAATTCTTAATAACGGTTTAAAAGCTTTAATTATATCTTTTTATCGTCTTCCGTATATTTATTTATAGAATTTAAAAGTATAATAATTGCTTTAATAAAGGCTTATTATTATAAAAGCTTTTTATCGTCTTTTTTACGGCCTTTGAATATTCTGTCGATCTTATAAAGACTCGTAATAAAGATAATATTATTTTAATGATATATATTTAAAAAGAAAATAAGTCTATTAATACTTATTATATTAATCGGTTTAATCTCTTTTTTTTTATTATACTTAATATAATAAAAGGAAGAGTAAGTCGAGAGTAAATAAACGTGATAGTTATTGTCTTATAAACGTCTTTATAAACTTCTTTATTAAAAGCGATGTCTCTTTATTTAATATCGGCTTAAGTTATAAAGTCGATTTTTAAAAAAAGTAATAATTGTCTTATAAAGAGAAAACTTTATATAAGTAGTAAATAAATTAAGAATAAGTCTATAAGCTACTTTATAACCCGGTCGCGGACTATAAACTTAATATTTACTTAAGATAAGAATTTATAATTAAAGATAATATTATAATTTCTTAAAAGCGTAAAAATAAAAAAAAAGTTATAAAATTAACGGCTATTAATTTAAAGAGTAAGCTCGATTTAAAAAGTGACGGGTTTCTTTAACTATTTATTAAAGCCGTTTATAAGTATAAGTCGATTAAAAGAATAAACTATAATTATATAATACCGGATTAATTAATTTATAAAAACGTTGTTAATTAATAAAAAAGTATTCGCTTTAAATTCAATGAGAGAAAAAGTATTAAAAGTATACTTATTCTTAATTAAAGTATAAGAGATATTAAAAGCACTCTTATTTATTAATCTATTCAGATTAATCTTTATAAAATAATCTATTTTATATTTTAAAAAAGAGACTTTTTTTAAAACTCGTTTTTTCTTTAATCTTCGAAGTCTTTAATTATAAAGCCCGGTTTTATTATTCGCTTTAGTTTATTAAAGTCTGTAAAAGACTTTTATAAATTAATATAAGTATTGATATAATACTTAAAGCGTTTATAATTATAATAAATAACTTTAAAATCTATTGAAGAAATAAAAGCTCGTATTTATAAGTTAAAGAAGTAAACTTTTAAAGAAAGTAAAAGAGAACGGGTCTTTATAATTAAAGAAAAAGCGATTATAAATTTATATAAAACTATTAACTATTTTAATTAAAGTTATAAAAGATAAAACTCGTTTATAAACTAATTTAACGGCTTTAGTTTTTATTATCCGTTAATTAATCTATTTCCGTTTTTAGTTTATTTTAATAACGCGGCTATATAAGTCATTAAAAGTAGTTAATATATTTAATATAAGGACTAAAGAAGTCTATAACTCGACCGTGAGCTTATTATATAAGTCGAGCCGATGAGAAAACTAAGAGATTTTAACTTCTTTTATTAATAAAAGAAATCGAGTTTTAAAGTCGATAAAGGTTTTTAAAAGACTTATTATAAGTTAATAATATTTTATATTAGCCTTTCGAACTCGATTTAAACTAAAGAAAACGGCTTTTAAAACTTTAAATATCTCGTTTATAAACCGAAAAGGATTATTTATAAACCGTGATATATTTATAAGTAAATAGTTTTAAGCCGTTTTAATTATAATTGAAAACATATAATATATATAAGTGCGTTCTTCGTAATTAATAAATTAAAGCTTAAAGAACTTCTCTTTTAATTAAATAGATTAAGCTTCGTAAATAAAGTCGATTCCGTTATTAAAAGTCTAAACGTTTTATATTTTATAAGTCCGTAATTTATAATCGAAATTAATAATTCTCGACTTAATTATAAAAAGAAAGTATATTAAGTTTAAATAAAGATTAAGAATAAAAAATATTATTATAAAAGGTGTCTTAGACGTATATTAAAAATTAAACGGCTATTGTTTTAATAAAGTATATTCGGACGTATTCCGTTTTATTTATAATATTAAAACCTCGTCTATAAAAGATTAGACTATAATAAAGAGCGTCTTTATAGTGACACGAGGCTCATTAATCGGACGACGAAGTTCGACGGCCTTTTTTTTCTCCTTTCTTTTATTTATTTATATTAAGCGTCTAGAATTAAATAAAAGTATTAATAATTAAAAAGTTAAAGATCTCTTTAAATAAATTATTGAACTCTTTAATTATTTGTCTTAAGTCGTTATATTAGTAATATTTAATAAAGAGTACTATAATTACGTCGTTATAAATAAAGAGCTTCGACGATTAATAATATAAAGAGAAGTTAAACTATTATAAATTAAGAGCTTCTTCGCAAATGAAAACTTTAATTATTATAAGCCGTAAGTGATTCGAATCACTACCGTTATAAGTAATAAAGTTTCTCTTTTATTACGAGAGTAAAAGTAATACCGTTATAAGTATTAAATCGATATTATGTCTTTTATAAATAAGTAAAGAGTGAGTTTTAAATAATATGACGGGCTTAATTAAATTAAAGTATTAAAGACTAAAAAGCGAATATATTTAAGAATTTAAAACTAAGGAATTAAAAGAGTCGAGAGTGAACGAGGAATATATATCCCTTCAGTTAGTCACGTGATAGTCCGTGAGCCTTACTCCGGATCCGTAAGTCTCGTGACGGTCTGTAAAAACCGTTATAATAACGGTATTACTCTTATTCTCGTAATAAAAAAGAAACTTTATTATTTATAACGGCAGTGATTCGAATCACTTACGGCTTATAATAGTCGAAGTTTTTACTCGTGAGAAGCTCTTAACTTATAACGGTTTAACTTCTCTTTATATTATTAATCGTCGATGTCACGGGCCTGCCTTTGAAGTCAAGTGACTACGGTCTTCACGGACTTTTACGGAAGGGGAATGGCTTCAAACCTCACTTACGTCAAGTCCGTAGTCATAATCTGGCCTTTTCAGCGTAGAGCACTCTTCTCTCCTTCCTTCCTTAGCTTTAGATCTTTAATAATACCACTTCTTTCCCTCTTAATCACTCGTTATACTTATATATATTATAAGTAAGAGTGACTATAAAAGGCTTAATAATTAAGTTCGTTATAATCGAAGCTCTTCGTTTATAACGACGTAATTACGATACTTTTTATTAAATATTATTAATATAACGACTTAAGACGGATAGTCAGAGAGCTTTATAATTTATTTAAAAGGATTCTTAGTCTCTCAATCATTAATACTCTTATTTAACTTTAAACGTTTAATATAAATAGATAAAAAAAAAGAGAAAAAGAAGGCCGTCGAACTTCGTTATTCGACCGGCGAGCCTTATATTATTATAAAGACGCTCTTTATTATAGTTTAATCTTTTATAAACGAAGTTTTAATATTATAAATAAAACGGGATACGTCTGAATATATTTTATTAAAGCGACAGCCGTTTTAATTTCTAATATACGTCTAAGACACTTCTTATAATAATACTCTTTATTCTTGACTTTTATTTAAGCTTAATACGCTTTCTTTTTATAATTAAGTCGGGAATTATTAATTTCGATTATAAGTTACGGGCTTATAAAATACGAGACGTTTAAACTCTTAATGACGAAATCGACTTTATTTACGAAGTATAGTTTATTTAATTAAAAAGAAAGTTCTTTAAGCCTTAGTTTATTAATTATAAAGAACGTACTTATATATATTATATATTTTCAATTATAATTAAAACGGCTTAAAGCTATTTACTTATAAATATATCACGGTTTATAAATAATCCTTTTCGGTTTATAAACGAGATATTTAAAGTTTTAAAAGCCGCTTTCTTTAGTTTAAATCGAGTTCGAAAGGCTAATATAAAATACTATTAACTTATAATAAGTCTTTTAAAAACTTTTATCGACTTTAAAACTCGATTTCTTTTATTAATAAAAGAAGTTAAAATCTTTTAATCTTCTCATCGGCTCGACTTATATAATAAGCTCACGGTCGAGTTATAGACTTCTTTAGTCCTTATATTAAATATATTAATTACTTTTAATGACTGATATAGCCGTATTATTAAAATAAATTAAAAACGGAAATAAATTAATTAACGGATAATAAAAGTTAAAGCCGTTAAACTAATTTATAAACGAGCTTTATCTTTTATAACTTTAATTAAAATAGTTAATAGTTTTATATAAATTTATAATCGCTTTTTCTTTAATTATAAAGACTTATTCTCTTTTACTTTTTTTAAAAGTTTATTTCTTTAACTTATAAACACGAACTTCTATCTTTTTAATAAATTCTAAAGTTATTTATTATAATTACGGACGCTTTAAACACTATATTAATACTTATATTAATTTATAAAAGCCTTTTATAGACTTTAATGAATTAAAGCGAATAATAAAATAAGACTTTATAATTAAAGACTTCGAGGATCAAAGAAAAGACGAGCTTTAAAGAAAGTCTTTTTTTTAAAGTATAAAATAAATCATTTTATAAAGATTAATCTGAATAGATTAATAAACGAGAGTGTTTTTAATATCCTTTATACTTTAATTAAGAATAAGTATACTTTTAATACTTTTTTTCTCACTGACTTTAAAACGAATATTTTTTTATTAATTAATAACGTCTTTATAAATCAATTAATCTAGCGTTATATAATTATAGTCTACTTTTTTAATCGACTTATACTTATAAACGGCTTTAACGGACAGCCCGGGAAACCCGTCACTTTTTAAATCGAGCTTATTCTTTAAATTAATAGCCGTCAGTTTTATAATCTTTTTATTATTCTTATGCTTTTAAGAAACCACGATATTATCTTCGGCTATAAATTCTTATTTTAAGCGAATATTAAGTTTATAGTCTGTGACCGGGCTATAAAGTGGCTTATAAACTTGTCTTTAATTTATTTACTATTTATATAAAGTTTTCTCTTTATAAGACAATTATTACTTCTTTTAAAAATCGACTTTATAATTTAAACCGATATTAAATAAAGAGACATTGCTTTTAATAAAAACGTTTATAAAGACGTTTATAAGACAATGACTATCACGTTTATTTATTCTTGACTTACTCTTTCTTTTATTATATTAAGTATAATAAAAGAAAAAGAGGTTAAATCGATTAATATAATAAGTATTAATAGACTTACTTTCTCTTTAAATACATATCGTTTAAATAATATCATCTTTATTATGAGTCTTTATAAGATCGACAGAATACTCGAAGGCCGTAAAAAAGACGATAAAGAGCTCTTATAATAATAAGCCTTTATTAAAATAGTCGTTATATTCTTAAGTTCTATAAATAAGTATATAAAAGACGATAAAAGAATATAATCAAAGCTTCCGGACTATTATTAAGAATTTATAAACGTCTTTTTAAAATAAGCCTTTGACGAACTGCTTTTTCTTCGTCTATAAATAAATTATAAGATTAAATTGACCTCTGAAAATACTTTAAGTTATAGTCTTTTCTATCGTCAAATTATAAAAGAGTTATTAATGATTAAAGAGTACTTATTAAAGAACTTAAATAAAAGCTTTATTATTCTTAGCCTAGCCTTTTTCGCTTTATTAATCCTCTTTATTAAAAAGCTTAATAAGTCATTACGGTTCTATATAAATTATTAGAAGTTAAACTAATTTATAAAAAAAGACTAATACTCGTTACTTCTTATTAATAAGACTTTAGTCCGTATCTCTTAAATTAAGATCTTTATAAAGTTAGATATCCGTTAAGCTTTTTATCGTTTATAAATATACTCTGACTTTAAAGAACTTATAACTTTTCAGACCCGTTATAAATTATATAAATATAAGGTCTTATCTTTCAGACTTATTAACAGACCGGCAGTATATTAATAATATATAAATATAGTCCTCTTCGACTATTTAAACGATTTCTATATTATATATTTAAACGATATCTTTATTTATTCAAATAATAAACTAGAATATAAAGAATACGTTTATAAAGTCTTTTTACGGCTTTATAAAACGGGTTTATAAACAGATATTAAAAAGACTGAGTTTTATATCACTTATATAAAGTACTTAAAGTTTATTATCAGTATTAAAAGCATTAAAGTTAACTTTAAAAAGATCTCTATTATTAACTCTTAAAGTTATCCGACTATAATATATAATATATAGTCTTAATTAAGCTTTTATAACTTCTATAAACGCTTTATTTAAGATTATAAACGGATTATACGTTTATTAACTCAACTTATGAATAAAAACGTCCTCTTTAATTTTAATACTTTATATTAAAAAGTATTCGATAAACTACGTATTGCCTTTATCTTTATTTTAATACTTTATTATTATCGCTTTAAATTAAAAACTATAGTCGAAATAAACGCTTTAAACGGAGTAATAATAAATATCTTTTCTTAACGGACTATTATAAAAGAGTTATAATATCCGATAGGCTATTTTTCAAAGACTATAAGCTTTATAAAGCTTAATTATTAAATCTACGATAAAGAAATACTCGTTATAATTAAATCTTTATCTTAATAAAAGGCTAACCTTATATAAATAAATAAGAGAATTCAAGTATTTATAGACTATAAAGTCTTAGAGTATTTTATAATAATTAAATAATTAAATTAACGTTAAGTTTAATAAACTGAAATATTATTAGAGTTCTTCTTTATAATTATATATCGTCTTAAGAAATAAAACGAAAAAGCAGACGTATTTATATATCGAAGCGACGAGGTTATGTCTTAAAATAAAGTTAAAAAGAATCACTGCTTATAAACTTTACTTATAACCGAATAATTTAATCCGAAAATATTATCTGAATTATAGTCTTATTTATAAAGCCTCGATCTCGCGCTTATAAAGCCAGCTCTTTTTATATTAAATATAAAAAGCGATATCTCTTCTTTTTTCGATTTAATAAATTAGTTTTTAATTACTAACTATTATAACCCTCTTTTAAAAACGGACCGTGATATAATTAAACGAAGAGAATAAGATTAGAAACAGTTTAACGGACTTATATTATAGAGAGACAAGCTTATAATATTAGATATAAATAATTTATAAACGAAGTTAATATACGAGGCTTATTCTTAAGTGTTTATAGCCCACTTAAAAAAGAATAAAACTATTGTTTTAATCGCTTATAAATATTATTAAAAGGGCTTTACTAATAACGTTACTCAATACGTCGACGCTTATAAAGCTTGTCGACGCTTTATTATACTCCGCGACTATATCTTAAGCTTTTTATATCCGTTATTAATCTTAGACCGGCTTTGATAATATATCTTTATAAATTATAAATCTTTTTTTAAAGACAAGTATAGATATAATACGTTATAAGTAATAATTGATAAGTTAAATAAATAAGTAGTTTTTACTCTTTATTTTAAAACCGTTACGATTAAAGATATAACTGAAATATATATTTAATATATATATCGCTATTATAACGCCTTATAAACTATAGTTTTAGACCGTAAGCTATAGTTTATATTATAGTTCTAAACAAAGTTTATATATATCTTTAAAGTCAAGCTTTTATTATCGACAGCCTTTTACTTATAAATTAACAAATAGACGGAAATTATAAATCAATATATTAACTAACACTTACGTCTATTCGTCAATTATTATTAAGATAATTAGTCCGAATTAATTCTTTTTATAAACTATACTCAGTTCATATTATTATATAAGAGCTTAAGAATGTCCCCTTTTAAATTTAATTACGGATATACCCCTTTTATATCTTACGATTAAGACCGTCTATAAACACTTATAACGGTCTATAAAGAAGTCAACGTTATTGATATTAAGGCCTTTATAACCCGTATATATAATGTTTAGTCCGTAATTAAAAGGTTTATATAAAAAGCTTAAGTTAAGAAATAATGAGATATAAACAGACATTATAAAGAAATTGACTTTAAAGTTAACGACTTAACTTACGTCTTTATTTATAATTAAAAGACGGACCATCTTAATAAAAAGTTAAACTATTAGATAATTAAACTTTATTTAATCACGGCTAAGAAAAGACACTCTTTTTAAGTATAATTACTTGTTTCGATAAAAATCCACTTAATGTTCGCCTTGAACTTACTTTATAAAGACAAAAATAACCCGTTATTAAATTAAATATATAAGTTAAAGCTCTTATTATAAGTTATAAACGATTATAAATAAGAAGTTAATGAGTTACTAGCCGTAAAGAAGACTAAGAATCAGCTTTCTTATTATATAAACTAATTAAGCCACGATAAAGACTTTGAATAATATCTTACTTCGGATTTTAAATATACTCTATATAAATTAAAGGCTTTTTATCTTCGTTACTTAGAACTGTCGAGCCCGCCACGAAAGTTAAAAGAATAGTTATAGGCTTAAAAGAATAAAAAAGATGATTATAATGACTTAAACGATAATACGGTCAATTCTTAAAGCTTATAAATAAGCTTTTTCAAGAGGAAAGAGTAATATAACGGTTTTTATAAACCGTCACGAGACTTACGGATCCGGAGTAAAGCTTATAAACTATTACGTAACTAGTTAAAGAGATATATATTCCTCGCTTACTCTCGACTCTCTTAATTCTTTAGTTTTAAATTCTTAAATATACTCGCTTTCTAGTCTTTAATACTTTAGTTTAATTAAGCCCGTTATAATTATAAGTATTAAATCGATATTATATCTTTTATAAATAAGTGAAGAGTGAGTTTTAAATAATATGACGGGCCGAGTTAAATTAAAACACTAAAGACTAAAAAGCGAGTATATTTGAGAATTTAAAACTAAGGAATTAAAAGAGTCGAGAGTAAGCGAGGAATATATATCTTTTTAATTAGTCACGTAATAGTCCGTGAGCCTCGCTTTAAATCTATAAGTCTCGTGACGGTCTGTAAGAACCGTTATAATTATATTTAATAAATAAATATATGATACGGTTGTATTACTGTCTTAGTGAGCCTTTATTTAGAGCCGCATCACGTGACTCAGGATCGACAGGAAGATCGGTATTCCTTGGTCAAGATATGTCGTCAATATAATATTAATATTACGACGTACGTAGATCTATATAACGAATAATAACGGAATCACTTTTATAATATAACTGTATTAAACCTCATTAATCCTCTGTCTTTAAAGGACAGAGATTAGTTTTATATTAATATATATTATATCTTTAATATATTATTAAAGTGCCTTTATTATTATATTGAATTACTTATTATTTTATAACTCTTTATAAGTTAATCTCTTTATTTAAAAGAGAGGTAGTTCGATTCGATATAATAATTAATTCAATAAGACTTTATAATAATCACTTTATAAGAGTTATAAATAATAAGAATATCAGCTTTAATACTGCTTTAATAAGAGACTATATAAATCTATTAAGAAATAATAATAATAACGTTAATCTTTAAGAAGACTCAGTAAAGATAATATAATAAGAATTCTTTAAAGCTATAGCCGTTAAAAATATATAATATTGA
>Ga0302221_10000881_pt1 | contig 20163 bp, 16 predicted proteins | sample II_Palsa_E2_1_FD_193517 | JGI IMG/M metagenome (GOLD analysis project Ga0302221, IMG submission 193517) | Peat permafrost microbial communities from Stordalen Mire near Abisko, Sweden - II_Palsa_E2_1 | ecosystem: Environmental > Terrestrial > Soil > Palsa > Peat permafrost | place: Sweden... | reverse complement strand
GAGCTAAAATCAGTTGAAGTTAAAAGATTACGGGTAAAAGCAATGTTCTTCTCCAACTCTTTTTGGGTCATTCCTTTTTCAATACCTTCTTCAATGCCTTTTTCAATGCCTTTTTCAATGCCTTTCTTTTCGGCCTGATCCAATAAAAATTCTTCGATACCCATTGTAGCGCTCCTTCCTGTTAAAATAGAAATCTCCCTTTCAAATTTAGCTATTAATTCTTTATTTTCAAAAAACAAGTAATGACGTAAAAAGTTCATCAGTTTGCGGATCTTTGCTTTAGGCATTTGTTTATTTAGCAAACGCTTTGCCAGATCGTAGGCCATCTCAAACAATTGCTGGTCTTTTATAGCAGGGCGTGCGAGGGCCAACTTAGCCGTAAGTGCAGCCATAGCAAAAGGATTATTGCTGGCTTCCAGGTCTGCATCGTCCTGGTCTATAATTTTATAGGTATTGTAAGCGTAAAGTACTTTGGTGCCTAAAAATTCCCTTTCATATTGTTTAGGATGAAATTTTTTATTGGTATCTGCAAAAATGGCAAAAGCTGTAATAGGCTTATTATATTGATCAAGTATCCGGTAATAATACTGGAACATGCGTTTCGCAAAATCTTTGTCTGTATAGCCCTGCACTTCCACATGGATTAGGATCCATTCTTCATAACCTTCGCGGGTAAACACCTTTACCAATTTATCTACAAAGCGCGGAGTATAATTATCGGCTTCGGGCGGAAAAAGCTGTTCCAATTCTTTATCCAGGTATTCAAATCCCTTTTCCAGATCGAAAAGCTCGTCTGCTTCCGGGTAAAAAAAGCGCAAAAAATCATCAAACAGGTCTTCTAATGCAGCCTTCCAAAGTATATCGTTACGTTTCATGGCGGTAAGTTAAACATAAAAGTCAATTCGTTCGAGAACATAAACTTGTAATACTATTGGGTAGTAAAAGAAAAGATTTGCTGTTTGAGAATAACTGATACCATCATTAATATAAAATCCCTAATTTTATCTAATCAATTTTATAACTCAATCAAACTGATCAACCGCTCACCTAATCAACAATTCACATGTTATTCCCCGAAGATTTTTTGCACTACGTTTGGAAGTTCCGGCTATTTGACCATATTAACCTGCGAACCAATGATGGTGAAGAGCTGGAAATTCTTTCTGCGGGATTGCATAATTCAGATTCGGGGCCCGATTTTCACAATGCGCGAGTCAGAATAGGGGAAACAGTATGGGCAGGGAATGTGGAAGTGCACCTGTCATCTTCCGACTGGCAAAAACATGGGCATGCCACTGATAATGCTTATGATAATGTGATACTGCATGTAGTCTATCGTGATGATGAACCGCTGGTACTAACCAATGGCAGGTACGTGCCAACCCTCGAACTGCGAAACCGTATACCGGCTGATCTGTATAACCGCTACCATACCCTTATTTTTGGCAACCAAATTATTATACCATGCGAAGCAAATATTGGTTCGGTGGATCACATTACTCTTTATAATTGGCTAACAAGAGTTTTGGTTGAAAGGTTAGAAAAACGTTCGGCAACTGTAATTACTGCTTTAAACAAAAACCGCGGCGATTGGGAGGAAACCTTTTACCAGTTTTTGGCGGCAAATTTTGGCTTTAAAACCAATGCGCTCCCTTTCGAGCTGCTGGCTAAATCATTACCGCAAAATATCCTGGCAAAGCATAAAAATAATCCGCTGCAAATTGAGGCGCTCCTATTTGGGCAGGCAGGTTTTTTGAAAGATGACATTGTTGATGAATATCCGCGAAAGCTTAAAAATGAATATGAGTTCCTTCAAAAAAAGTATCAGCTTATGCCAGTTGAAAATCATTTATGGAAGTTTATGCGTATGCGGCCCCCAAATTTCCCTACCATAAGGCTGGCACAATTCGCGGCATTGGTGGTGCAATCCAATCATTTATTTTCAAAACTATTAGAGATTAAAGACGTAAAAGGGCTAAGAAATTTGTTTACAGAGATAAAGGTTAACCCCTACTGGGAAAACCGTTACCGTTTCGATGCGGAATCAACCCCGTTATCAAAAAACCTGGGACAGGCCTCAATAGATGTTTTGCTGTTAAATACTTTGGCATTATTTTTATTCAGTTATGGTAAGCATAACCAAATTCAGCATTATATTAACCGTAGTTTGAAGTTATTGGAGTATTTACCAAACGAAAACAATAAAATTGTTGAGGATTTTGCTAACTTAGGGGTGAAAATAAAGACTGCTTTTGAATCGCAGGCTTTGCTGGAGTTAAAAAACAACTACTGTAATTATAAGAAATGCCTGCATTGCGGCGTTGGTAATAAGATATTAAAATTGGCGTGATATGTTGCAACGGATAATAACTTTTTTTGAACGATATTCATTTGGTGTATGCACCTATCTTGGTGAAAAATTCAATGTTTCTATCGCTAAGATCAGGTTGTTTTTTATTTACTCATCTTTTTTGGCGGTAGGTTTCCCGCTTATAGTTTACATTTTCGCTGGCATAGTGCTTGATATCAGGAACTATGTGAAAAGGGTACATACCAGGGTTACGGATCTTTGAATTTCGGATTTGTTTTTATTTCGGATTTCGGAATTTCGATTTCGGATTTAAGAAATATGATACTTACAGGCGAAGGAACGACCTGATCCGTGGCAACAACCCAAACCTCAATCCTTCTCTTACTTCATCTGCATTGATATTCATGCTTTTAGCTATTGCGGCGCCGTGTAGTAAAAAAAAAGGCACAACTCCCTTTTGAGAACCCCGGATAATTCAATCATTAAAAATATTCTTATTTTTAAAATAAATTTCCACTTATGCGTCTCGCGTATTAAAGAATGAAAGAGCAAAACCGACAACTGGCCGCCATTTTGTTCACCGATATTGTCGGGTCTACCGCTATGATGCAGCGTGATGAACAAACGGCGGTATCGGTCAACAAACGCTATGTCGCGGTAATGAAAAAATTTGTCTCATTACATGGCGGGAAAATTCTAAATGATTATGGAGACGGAAACCTCTGTTCTTTTTCAAGCGCTTCGGCAGCGGTTAGAGCTGCTATAGATATACAACTGCAATTACAGATGGAACCACAGGTTCCGTTGCGAATAGGTTTACATGTCGGAGAAATATTCTTTGAGGACGGTAAAGTAATGGGTGATAGTGTAAATGTAGCTTCCCGTGTTCAATCGCTGGGGCAGGCAAATACTATTCTTTTTTCGAAAGAGGTTTTTGACAAACTAAGAAACCAATCAGAGTACAAATCAGTTTCCCTGGGGAAATTTGAATTTAAAAATGTGGACGAACCCATGGAAATATTTGCCCTGGCCCTTGATGGATTGGTCGTTCCGAAGCGGGGAGAAATGACTGGCAAACTGAAAGAGATGCAAAGAAGATCGACCAAAAAAAAACTGATATGGATTGCTGCGGCTATACTGACAATAATAGCTTTTTATTTTATCTATAGGAATCTTTATAACACATCGGAATTTTCAGGAGATAAAACAATTGCAGTTTTGCCGTTTGAAAACATCGGAAAAGAAAATAATGAAGCGTATATTTCCGACGGTATTACACAAGATATTATTAACAGCCTGTCAAGGATTTCTTCTTTAAAAAAGGTGGTTGGCTGGTTTTCAGTTAAAGGATTCAAGAATACAACCAAGCCCATGAATGTGATAGCGAACGAACTGGGTGTAGCTGCCATACTTACAGGTACGCTGCAAAAATTGGGAGAAAAAACCAGGATCGTTGTGGAGCTAATAGAAGTCGGCAGCCAAAAAAGATTGTGGGGAGATGATTATGAATACGATAACAAAAACCTTTTGAGCATTCAATCAAAAATAGCAGAGCAAATAGTTGATGCCCTTAAGGCGGGTATTACCCCCGAAGAAAAAAAGGGGCTTTCTAAAAATTACACTGAAAATGTTGAAGCATACAAGTTTTATTTAAGAGGCCGGGACTTCTGGAATAAAAGGGGACCAGTGAATTTTGACAGCGCAGAAACCAATTACAAGAGGGCTATCAAACTCGATCCCAATTATGCATTGGCTTATGCTGGAATTGCGGATTGTTATACCTTTAATCAAAAAGGTATGAGCCAATTGCTGGCCATTCCAATAGCAAGAGGGTATGCAAACCAGGCGCTTTCGCTGGACAGTAATTTAAGTGAAGGCCTAACATCATTAGGATTTATTCAGCATAATTTTGATTATGACTGGGCGCGATCTAAAAGAACACTGGAAAAGGCTATCTACCTTGACCCCAACAATCCCATTGCTCATTTATATTATGGCAACGTGTTGCAATATACTGGAAATATGGAAGATGGATTAAAGGAAGTTGAAAAAGCCGTTGGGTTAGATCCCCTGGCATTTGGCGCGAATTGGGTGCTTGGAAGAAATTATTATTTTGCTGGAGAAAGTGATAAAGCTATTGAGCAATTTAAAAAAGCATTACCAATGGCGCCAACACAACTAAACCAAAAAACCGTTGCAATGTCGTTGGCTCTTGCTTATATCGAAAATAAAATGTATCCGAATGCCAAAGAGGAATTAGATAAAATTTTTAATCCTGTTAATGACGATGGAATCGATTATTATCTATTGATACGAAGTTATGGCTATGCATTAATGGGTAATAAAACAAAAGCTCAGGAATTGCTTGAAAAAGCGAAAGAACAAGGAAAAGGTAAATTATCGCCATATAGATTATCAGAGGTTTATGTAGCTTTGGGCGACTATAAGCTGGCATTCGATGAATTAGATAAAGCTTATCAAACAAGGGACCTGCATATGTTTTATATTAAAGTAGATCCCGGGTTTAACTCTATTAAAAACCAACCCCGCTTCAACGATCTGTTAACGAAAATGGGTTTGCTGTAACGAAACAATTTCCTCAAAAATATTCTTATTTTTAAAATAAATTTTTTCAGAGGCGCAGTGCATATTAAACAATGAAACAGCAACACCGACGATTGGCTGCAATTTTGTTCACCGATATTGTCGGGTCTACCTCTATGATGCAGCGGGATGAACAAATGGCTATGTTGGTAAACAAACGCTATGTTGCTGTGATGAAAAAATATGTTTCATTGCATGGCGGGGAGATACTGAATGATTATGGAGATGGAAACCTTTGTTCTTTTCCAAGTGCTTCGGCAGCGGTTAAAGCTGCCATAGAAATACAGCAACAATTACAAATGGAACCTAAAGTTCCACTGCGGGTGGGTTTACATATAGGTGAAATTTTTTTTGAAGATGGCAAAGTTTTCGGAGATGGTGTAAACGTTGCATCGCGTGTACAATCGCTGGGTATTGCTAACTCCATACTTTTTTCGTCTGAAATAAACAGTAAGATCAAAAATCAACCGGAATTTAAGAGTGTTTCTGTTGGGCGGTTCCATTTTAAAAATGTAGACGAGCCAATTGAGGTTTTCGCGCTTACCAATGAAGGGTTCATTGTGCCAGACAAAAGAAAAATTGAAGGAAAATTAAAGGAAAAGAAAGAATACCGGCAAAAAATTGTTTTAATAATGGTTTTGGCTGTTCTGTTGCTGTCGGGTTTTTTCCTTTATCGTTACTTTAATACCAAACAGGCAAACGGTATAAAATCGATTGCTGTGCTTCCCTTTTTAAATGGAAGCGGCGACAAAGAAAATGAATATTTAAGTGATGGTGTGGCGCAGGAAATTATCTCGCAAATTTCCAAAATAGGTTCGCTTGAAGTAAAGGGGTGGATATCATCGGTGTTTTTTAAAAATTCAAATAAAAGTTTAAAGGAAAAAGCCGATGCGCTTGGTGCAGAAGAAATAGTGAGCGGAAGTATTCAAAAAGAGAGTAACAGGGTACTGATAAGCGTGGAACTCACCGAGGCGAACACAGGCAGAAGGGTTTGGGGAGATGAATATAACAGGCCCTGGGGCGATTTATTAGACATCCAAACTGAGGTAGCCAAAAAAATTGCGTCCGCCCTAAACGCCAGGTTAACGCCTATGGAAAAAGCAGGCCTCTCAAAACATTATACTGAAAATAATGAAGCTTATAAATTTTATCTTAAGGGGAAATATTTTTATGATAGGTATACTCTTGAAGATATGGATAGCGCTAAGGCCAATTACCAGAAAGCTATCGAAGTTCAACCCGACTACGCACTTGCCTATGCCGGCCTTGCTGGTTGTTACGCGATCAATCCTATCAAATCCCAACTGGAATTGGTTCCGATAGCAAAACTCTATGTGCAGAAAGCACTGTTACTTGATAGTACTTTAAGTGAGGCATTAACCACATTGGGATTTATTCAGCAAAATTTCGACTATGATTGGGCCAATGCACGGAAAAATTTAGAAAAAGCCATTTATCTAAACCCGAATAGCTACCTGGCCCACAGCTACTACGGGCTGGTCCTGATGCATTCCACAAACGACCAGGAGAAAGCCCTTGCTGAATTAAAAAAAGCAGTTGACCTGAACCCGCTAGCCTTTATAACAAACTGGCAACTGGCCAGGAATTATTACTTCGCCGGTAAATATGACCTCGCTATTGAACAATTTAAAAAAGCCAAAGCTTTTACAGATAAATATGACCAAGATATCCCCATCTGGTCAATCGGACTTATCTATTTAAAGCAAAAATTGTACCCTCAGGCTAAAGCGATTTTTGATAATCTGCCGGAGGCCGAAGGAAATGAAGTCAATCTCGACAATCACCTGGTGATGCAGAGTTACGGCTATGCGGTTATTGGTGATAAAAGTAAAGCAAAAGCGTTGTTTGGAGAAGCTATAAAAAAATATCCTCACTTGTCCCATTACAGAAATTCGCAGGTATATGTAGCGCTTGGCAATTTTGAGGCGGCAATGGATCAGTTGGAGTTGGGGTATGCAAATCGCGATGTCCGTATGTTTTGGATAAAGGTAGACCCAGCATTTGATTCCATCAGAAATGAGCCACGCTTTAAGGCACTTTTGAAAAAGATGAACCTTGCGTAAGGGTTTCGGATTTTTTATTTGATTGAATCAGAAATTATAAAAATTTTACGAACAATATCGATTATAAGATTAATTTCAAAATCCTGAATTTGCTAAATCCAAAATCGAACATCCGAAATACGAAATAAATCAGATCTAGTTCGGACTCGGGTACAAATGTATCACTTGTCCTCCGCCTGAAGCCAACAGCATATTCATTATAGTTTCCCTCGTAATATGTTTAACCTCTTTAACCAAATGGTTCAGGTTTGGATCGCTTGCCGGCGCGTCGCTCCATATTTCGGCGGTATAATTGCCTTCGGGTAAAAAATCAAAAGGTTTGATTATGGTGCGTGATTCATGGTTTGTAATGGCGCCTATATACCAGTCATTCCCTTTGCGGCGTGCAATGGCCAGCCATTCACCGGGTTTGGCGTCAATTACATGCGTTTCGTCCCAGGTGGTGGGCAAATGTTGTATGTATTCAAAACCGGGCTGATTGATGTAGGCATCGGGGTTATCGCAAACCATTCCTAAAGCATTTTCAAGCACCACGTACATAGCCAGCATGTGGCAGCGCGTGCCCAAAACAAACGGGCGTGTATAATGCACCTTAAATTGTGCCGGCGATGCAGCCCTGAACCCGCCCAAATGATAATCTGTCGAGCCGGCAAGCATACGGGTGAACGGGATATTTATATCGGCATCGGGGTTTACTACATCGTTCCATTTATCGTTTTCATAATTTAACGTGCCTTCACGGGTAAATTCATTTGGGTAAGTCCTGCTGGTGCCTGTTGGTTTATAGGCTCCATGAAATTGTATATGCAGGTGGTGCTGCGCCGCTTTTTGCAATATTTCTTCCTGCATATTTACCATTTCCTGGTCGTCGCGGTCCATAAAATCACACATCAGGCCTTTAATGCCCCATTTTTCGTATTGGGCGAAAGTTTCATCAAGTTTTGGATATAAAGCATAAAAATGTACCCATACACGTATGCCAACCCCTTTTTTATTGGCTGAATCGCACAATTGCTGCATATCCAAACCCGGAACAGCTTTAGACGGATCGGCATGCGGCCCCGGCTGAAAACCGGCGCCGTCATTAACATACCATTCATGCAGGCCATATTCAACCACCGAATGATATTCAATACCATATTTGGCACAAAAATCAACATAGTACATATTGGTTTCATAGTTATTACCGGGGGCGAAATCGGTATCCGGCACTACATTTCCGTTCCACCAGGGGAAGGTTGTTTTGCCGGGTTTTAACCATGATACATCCTTTATTTTACACGGTTCATTTAAATTAGTAAGGATATTTGATTCGATAAATGCGCCCGGCCTGTCGCCGATCATCATTACCCGCCAGGGGCTGTTATGGGGCAAAGTTGCTTTTACTTTTATTTCGGTTTGATGGGGCAGGGGCGACAACCTGCTTTCCATTACATTATTATGTTTCATCAGGTACATCCCGGCATAATCGCGCAAAGCTGCTTCGGTAATTGCCATATAGAGGTTGTTAGGAAACTCAAACAGTACCGGCATATCCATTAAAGTATCGGCGGTCATATCATTAAGGTGCACTTTGGTGTACAGGCCCTCGTGCGATGTGGTATAGTTTTTCCGCAAAAGGGCGGTCATTACCGGGTTTTGGGTGAGGTTAAAGGAATCAATTTCATCAGTTACGTTAATATTGGTTGCCCACTGGTCTTGTTTTGGTATAACATACCTGAAAGCTGCCCCATCATTAAATATGCGTATTTCTATATCAAGTGTCCTTTTCGCGCCTGTTTGTTCGGCAACCGGTATTATAATACGGTTACATTCGCTGTGCACTTTACTCGTTTTGCCTGTAATCAGCTCATAATCTTCTGTTAATTTTTCTGGTTTAGCCGATGTAATCAGCAGGTTATTATTAAAAGCGCCGCCTTCCTTAAAGCTGATATTCATCCTCGAATTATCAAGCATCAGCACCCCTTTATAGGTTACCCGGTAATAAAGGCCGTTATTATCCGTGCTTAACCATAATTTTATTTTTGCATCGGGCGAGGTAATAGTTATGATTTTTTTAGCGAAAGTGTTTGCAGAAATCAGCAAAAGCATAACGAAAGTTAAGCGGCGGAACATAGTCGTATATTTTAGGTTTACAATTGGTTTAAGCAATAAATGTAAACTATTTACAGCCTATGTGATCATAAAATAAATACTTTTTCGTTTCAGGGTGGATAAGAAATAAACGACATTACGGGGTACTTGGCTAAATCTAATGCAGACTGTTGCAAGCTGACCGCATAATTATTATCTGTCCGCCTATGGCGGAAGACCGCTTCGTACCCCGCAATGGCTTTATATTTGAAGGAGGTTTACCTCACAGCAGTTTCCCTGTCCTTACGGCATCCTGCAAATTGCTTATCCTGAACCTTGGTTTATAAATCCGGTTCGACAAACGTTTTACCCAGGGCATTTTATAACCGAACACAGCTTTAATTAAATTTACACTTGCCGAGCCGGTCGGATAACCATATTTATACCAGCTGAACTTTGACTGATCAATATGGAAAGTTTCAGAAAATTCAGCTATAAAAAGATCTATCTCAATATCAACAATATCCAGATCAAGGTCAATACTGGTTTCAAGATTTAAAGCGCGCGGGTCTACCTTCCTGATCTTGTACCTGGTACAGTAGTCGACGATAAAATTTCTTAATTGCGGATGTATCTCTTCCATGTAAATAAATCGTATTCGAATCAGTTACTCTATGAGACGACAATATTTCAGGAAGGTTGCACCATTTTGATGCTTTTTTTGAAGAAAATGGGGATAAATTTATTTATTCAGAGGCCTGATGAAACCATTAAATTCTAAGGTAATAGAAGAACTGTATCAGATTAATCCGTTGTCTTTTAAACGTTGAACGATAAGGTCTGCATCAACAGTATCATGTTCACTTTTTAGATAAATTTCTGAAAGATATACAATTTCACTTACTACAACAATGTAAGTAATAACTCGGGCACCACCAGACTTACCTTTATTTGTTCCTGAAATTGCTAACCTGATTTTGTACACGTTTTGACCAAGATCGGTTCCCATTGTAGGGTTCTCTTCTAAATCATCGATCAGTTTTGCAATATCTGATTTAATCCCCTTATGTTTTTTTGCTATTCTTTTAACTTCTTTATCGAAGTCAGGAAGGGTTTTAACGCTATAATTCATGGAGTAATTCTCTTGCATCCCGCAATTCGATTTTTCCTTCCTGGTGCAATTTAATTTGTTCTAAAGACCGCTTCATGTTGTTATAAATGCGTTGTTCAGCTTTATTTAAAGGACGCTGTGCTTGATTTTGATTGGATTCTATATTGTAACTTAAGCCCAAAGCATCTAAAACAGCCTTAACAGCCTTCTCAGACTTCTTGTTATCAATATTTACCGTAAGCGTTGTCATGATATCAAAATTACAAAATATTCCTTAAATAAATAATAGTTTAAGTCTATCAAGATTTTTAAACATCCTTTTCCAGCACAATCAATTCAATCGGCTGCTTTGGCTCGCCAAATTTTTTATCATGATGAAAAGGCAATATTTCGCCTGTTGCTTTAAATCCACGCCGTTCATACCAACTGATCAGTTCATGCCGGGTACTGATAACCGTCATAGTTAAAGTATGACAATTGAATTGTTTTGCATAAGTTTCGGCGGCAAGCAGCAAGTCCCTGCCAATACCCTTGTTCTGCAGCAATGGCGATACGCTAAACATACCAACATAAAGCTTAGGTTTACGTACTTCTAAATAAACACTGCCGGTTATTTGACCGGCTTCATCCGTATTTTTAAGGATGACAATGTTTGGGTTTTCGAAATAGCCGGTTAGCGTTGCTTCGTCAATTCTTAAGCCATCAAGCAGGTTGGCTTCAGTTGTCCAGCCTTTTTTTGAAGTTTCGCCGCGGTAAGCAGAATTTATTAAAATGTAAAGTTCCGGTACGTCACTTAGGGTAGCTTTTGTTATGGGCATAATTTTATTTCAGCAAACTACAAACCTAAACTTTTTGAAATGCAGTACAAAAATTAGTTAGGAGATGAGTTGGTGAGTAGAGAGTAGGCGGGACGGAGTAGGTTAAATATTTACCCATAATCAATCACTTCTCACCACTCACCACTCACCACTCACCATCTCACCATCTCAACCAATGTAACATTTTAACTAACCGATAAACCTTTTATAAAATTTGGAGTTTAATTATTAGAAAGACAATTTAAAATCGATTAAAAGCAAATGTTATGAAGTATTTAAAAGCATTTTTAGTAGTTATCGTTACCATATTTACTGTTGGTAGCGCTACAGCGCAGACAGTCCATCATCATTGGCACCATCGCCATTGGCATCGTCACCACCGCATCATCCGTCACCATTAAAAAATAAACAGCCTTGTTAAATTTAGCAGGGCTGTTTGTTTTTTATAGGGGGGTGAACTACGGCTGTTTATTTACTAAGCATAAGCGTAACATAATTATCCCCGCTATTTGCAACCGCAATGTCCCCCTTGCCATCACCGTTTAAATCAGTAATGGCCACACCATCAGGCTTTGACCCGACCGGAACCGTATAGCTTGATAAAACGCCATTTTTTTTCATCATAAAGATAGTGATGCTATTGCTTTTATAATTGGTAACCACAATATCCGCAATACCATCGTTATTTAAATCACCAATAGCCACACGGCTTGGAGATATTCCTGTTGTAAATGGCGATCCGGGCATAGTCGTAAATTTCCCTTTCCCATCGCCCAGCAAAACGGTTAAACCATCACGCCCTTTATTGTCCGAAGTAATACTTGGCGAATTGATAATTGCCAGGTCAGGATTGCCATCACCGTTAATATCACCAATGGCTACACCAAAAGGCGAATCACCGCATGGAAATGGCGAGCCTTCGGGTTCATGAAAGTTCCCTTTCCCGTCGCCTAACAGGATGGTAGTACTATTACCGTCGAGGTTAGTAGTAACAATATCCAATTTACCATCCTTATTTAAATCTGCAACCCTTGCCCTTTGATATGGATGTTTACCCACATCAATATATTTTACCGACCCGTTGAACCCATGTTGGTTATTACCAAACAAAATTGCCAGTTGGTTATTTCCCCAACTATCAGTAACAAGGTCTAAATTGCCATCACTGTTAAAGTCGCCTGCTGCAACGCCGTGCGTATGCGGCCTGACCTCAACATGGAACGGAGAGCCTTTTAATGGCGTAAAACCTCCCTTTCCGTCCCCAACAAGTACTGTCAGGTATTTTTTAGTGTGATTGGCAAAAGCAAGGTCGGTTTCCCCATCTTTATTAAAATCGGCTATGGCAATATCATTTGGCATATAACCGGCATAGAATGGTGAACCTTTGGCCTCCCTGAAATTTCCTTTGCCTGTGCCAAGCAGTATGGTTACACTGCTGTCTTCCGCATTGGCAATTACCAGGTCCTTAATTTTGTCGCCATTTAAATCAGCAATTTCAACACTATAAGGTTTATGGTTTAAATTAATTTTGCTGATGATGAATGGCCGCGCACCGCTGTTTGTTTGTGCATAGTTATTTGTGCAGGCGTTTATAAAAATAAAGGCTGCTACAGTTGCAATAAATACAGATATTCTTTTCATGGCAGTATTTTATGATGCTTTAAGTAAAATATGCAATGCTATTGCAGGACTTATAAAATGGTTGTATTTAAAATTCCTGGTAGCAATATTCCAATCACGGCGGTTAAGGTTAACATCAGCGCGGGCAATAAATTCATTACTGTTATTTTTCAGGATGGCCGCCTTAAAATCAATTTTTTTAGTTACTCCGTGCATCGTTAAGTTTCCGGCAATAATTACCTCTGAAGTATCGCGATGGGGGGAATAATTCACCATTGTAATATCAAACCTGGCAACAGTGTAACGACCTGTGTCAAAAAAATTATAGCCCTTTAAGTTGTTTTCAAGTTTTTGTTTATCAGGTTGGGTAATGTCGGTTACATCTAATGAATTCATATCTACTACGATATAACCACCCGTTAATTTTTTTCTTTGAACCGTTAACTCACCTAAAAATACTTTAAGTGTACCGGTGTGTGAACCTGTTACTTTCTCTATGTGCCAGTTAACCCCGCTTTGTGCCGCATCTACCTTTAATGTAATAACCGGAGAACCGTTTTTGTTTACATCACGATTTACTTTGCCGTTAATTATGCTGTTATTCACTAACAACAGCATACATAAAAAGAGTGTTTTCATAGTTTTTCTTTTTAATTTTATAAGCAAGATTAAACAGCCTCCTTATTATTCTGAAATAAAGTAGACTAACCACCATATTAATAGATGTACGGTTTAGTTTATGGTTGATTGGGTTGGATTAAGTTGATTAAGTTTAATTGTGTGAATATTTAATAGTCTTTCAACTTAATCAACCACTCACTTAATCAACCCACTACGTTTATCTATTAAATTTGATGTTCGTCGATTGTATTCGTCGTTTATCTGATTTATACCGATTTTTGGACATACCAATCATACATAAGATCATGCATTTGAAATGGCCGGTTTTAAAACGCTTATTGAACCTGGGTTTCTGGATAGTGGTCACCCTCATTTTTCTTTATGACAGGCGCTACCTTATCCAAAAGGCGGGGCTTGGTCATTTTATGGAATGTACTGTAGTTAGGCTTACACTCATTATTTCACTGGCATATTTACACCTGTATTATCTTATTCCCCGCTTTTTTTCGGCTAAACGATATTTTAGCTATTTTACCTTGCTGGTATTATCATTGGGCGTTTATGTGGGACTGCAAAGCCTGTATGATGTTTATCTCTATGGCTTTGTAATTGACGCTTTTTACTATCGCGATTTCTGGTATTCCTTTCCGTTTAATTTTATTACTACCGCCTGGTACCTGCTGTTAACAGTGGCTTTTAAATTAAGCCTTGACTGGTACGAGCAAAGAAAAGAAGTTATAAAATTGCAGGAAGAACTAAGCCGGGTACCAGCCTTTGTAAACACCAAAAAAGATGGCGAATACTTGTTTTTAAAATCCGGCACGAAAAAACTAAAAACCCCTATAGCAACCGTTTCTTACATACAGGGACTAAAGGATTATTCGGTTATTTATACGGATGATGGAAAAATAATTGTAAAAGGCTCGTTAAAAACTGTTGAAGAATTATTTCCCGAAAAACATTTTCTCCGGATACATAAATCGTACCTGGTTACCAACAGCAAGATAAAACAGGTTGAAAGTAACAAAGTGGTATTGATTAATGGCGAGATCATCCCGGTAGGCAGAAGCTATAAACACCTGTTAAACTTTTTATAACCATTGGTTGATTAAGTTGATTAGGCGAGTAGTTGATCTGGTAAATACCTTGTTAAAGCAATTTATAATCCTCTCTGACAGGGCTGAAAATATCTATCAGTTTACAGTCTGTAACCGCTATGCCGCTGTGCCATACATTTGGAGGAATAATGGCAAATAAACCGGGTTCAAGTATTTGAGGGATATCGTTAACCGTCAACTCAAATTTGCCTTCAATTGCAAAAGAGCATTGCTCATGGATGTGCCGGTGACGCGGGATGGAACTACCGGCCTTTACGTCGATAAAATTTATGGTATTGGTTTCGGTATGGATTAATTTTGAGAAAAAGCCCGGGGCTATTTCTTTAGTTGTGATATCGCTAAAGCGATGAAATGTTGAAGTGTCCATTTGATAAATGTAAGTGTTTATATATTTGAATTGGAAATTTTTTACAGGGAACTTTAATGACAGGATACCCTTATTTTTGTAACTTTATTACCGGTTAAAACAAATGTTTTCCATCATTCAAAACTAAGAAACGTTTTTAAGGTTTAAACCCAATAAGGACTATTATTCACCACCTATGGCATTTATTGACTACTACCAAACATTAGGCGTCGCCAAAAACGCATCAGAAAAAGATATTAAAAATGCTTACCGCAAACTGGCCCGCAAATATCACCCTGACTTAAACCCAAACGATACGGAAGCCAACAAAAAATTCCAGCAGCTAAATGAAGCTAATGAAGTTTTAAGTGACCCTGAAAAGCGAAAAAAATACGATCAATACGGCGAAAACTGGCAGCGGGGAGAGGAATACGCGGAATATGAACGGCAGCAAAAGCAAAACAGGCAGCAAGGGGCGTACACCAGCGACCACGCATCAAGTTTTGAGGGTTTTGGCGGCGAAGATTTCTCCGATTTCTTTCAATCTATGTTTGGCCAGGGCGGCGGCTCCGCACGGGGAAGGCAAACCAAATACCGGGGGCAGGATTACAATGCCGAATTACAGCTTACTTTAAAAGAAGTGGCCGAAACTCATAAACAAGCGCTAACAGTAAATGGTAAAAACATTCGGCTCACAATCCCCGCAGGGGTTGAAAATGGGCAAACCATAAAAATTTCAGGTCATGGCGCCGCAGGTGTCAATGGCGGCCCGGCAGGCGACTTGTATATCAAATTTTCTATCGCAGATGACCCCCGTTTTAAAAGAGATGCTAATAACCTGCTTGCAACAGTAAAACTCGATCTTTATACTGCTGTGCTTGGTGGTGAGGTGACTGTTGACACACTAAACGGAAAAGTAAAAATAAAAGTAAAGCCCGAAACACAGAACGGCACAAAAGTAAAACTGAAAGGTAAGGGCATCCCTGTTTATAAAAAAGAAAATGAGTTTGGCGACCTTTATATTACTTATGATATCCAAATCCCCGTAAACCTTACTGAAAAACAGAAAGAGTTGTTTGAGGAACTTTCCGGAGGTGAAAGGTAAAAGGTTAAAGGCGAAAGGTAGAAAATGCCGCTATGACCAATGAACTAATGAACAAGTGAACTAATGAACTAACTCAATGACCAATGACTAATGACCCAATGACTAACTTAGTAGCAACAACAGATATTTGTACTTATCATGAAGTGGAATACACCTTTATCAGCTCATTAAGCGAGGCCGGACTGGTGGAGTTAAAAGTGGTTAACCATACAACTTATATCCCCGAAAGTGAATTGCAAAAACTTGAAAAGATGATACGCATGCACCATGAACTGGAGATAAATGTTGCCGGTATTGAAGCAATAACCCATTTATTGGAAAGGGTTGAACAAATGCAGGAAGAAATGAGGGTGTTGAGGAACAGGCTTCGGAACTAACCTTTCGTTAATTTCCAACGCCGAATTTCGAATAATGAATGTTGAAGTTCAATCGATGTTCATCATTCGGCATTCGATATTCGTTATTAAAACTTTACGCGGCTTATAGTAAGTATTTCCGCTTAAGTTCCTCACTAACTATATACGCATCTTCCACTACCGATTCCGGGTAGCCGATGGTTTCTAAAGTTGCGATACCGTTTTTATTTTTAAGTACGCCTGTTTTCATTTTATAATCAAATACAAGGCGGGTGTCATCTACCGATTCCTCAAACGAGTAAACGGCATATTCATTATCCAGCAATTCGGCAAGCTCAAGGTCGTGTGTTGATACAAAAACAAAATTTTTGTTATCGGTTAAGTAGGTAAGTACTGATTTAGCTGCCGCTATCCGTTCAATAGTATTTGTTCCCCTGAATATTTCATCGATAATGATCAAACTTTTAACAGGCTCTTCGCCACTGCTTTGGTTAATAATATCCAATATGGACAATGCCTCTGCCTGGAAATAACTTTTATGTTCGCCCAGGTCATCACTCGTCCGTATACTGGTTTTAATTTTTAGCAATGGCGCCTTATACTCCCTTGTGCAGGTGGTGTATATGGTTTGCGCCAAAAGTGCGTTTATGGCTATGGAGCGTATAAAGGTGGTTTTGCCCGACATGTTCGACCCGGTGATCAATACGCCTTCATCCGTACGGGTATAGATAGAGTTTGGGACACAATTATAAATCAGCGGATGAAACATATCTGTCAGGTCCATTTGCAGGTTTTCGACATAAAATACCGGCTTGCAGTAATAAACAAGCCCGGCCCTTACAGACAGGATTGCTACCATGGTATCAATTTCGGCAACATAATTATAGATAACCCCGATATCTTCACGATATTTATTAATGCGTTTTACCGAAGTAATAAACATTAAAGGCTCTAAAAGAAAAAGTACTTTTACAAACTTATATACAGCATAAACCAAATTTCCCGGGTTACCTGCCATTTTACTTTCAAAACTAACCAGCCTCAATGAACGCTTCAAACCTGATAGCTTAGTTAAACTTGTTTTTACTATTTCGTCCTGTTCAAATTTTATTTTTTTTAATAGATCCCGGGCCACACTATTTAAAATAAGTAATTGTGGTAAGGACCTGGTATATGATGATATTTTGTTTTTTGTGCTGTAATGCAAGGTTACATTGCCGGCCAGTAGTATCAATAAAGCCACGAAGCTTGCCGGGTAAGGCACAAAAAACAAGGATATTATTAAGCCTATTATAACGATCCCCGAAACCCTGATGTAAAGGCCCATGAGGGGCGCCAGCAATGAATCGTGTTCTTTTAAAAATAATTCAGCCAGATAATAAGCGTCCCGACTATTTAGTTTTACCAGGTCCAACTCAATCATTTCCAGGTCGGGCCGTGGCATATTCAAGGCCTCAATTTTTTTATCGAATTTTAAAAGCGCCTCAAAAGTGGTTTCAGGGGTAAAAAGTTTTTTGTACAGGTATTGTTTCCCTGGTTTGGAATTAGTCCTGTCAATGTAATTGAAAATATTATTAAGGTCAAGGTCTTCGGTTATTGAAGCTGATAATTTAGCAGGGTTTTCAACAGCATTTAAATAAGCGGCAATCATTTTAAAATTACGGTTTGCATTTACAGGCCGCCCCCATTTGCTTCTTATTTTTTCTAAATTTTTTGCTGATGCCTTCAGCTTATCAAAATAACTGTATAAATAAAATGCAACAACAATAGAACAAAATGCAACAACGGTAATTAACCAATAAAACATACGTTGAAAATAACTGAAAAAGTTAAAAAATCCTTTTTATAATGTATGGTAAAGCTATTTAAACCTTTAGCAATAACCAATAGGCATAGGTACAAATAAAAGTAAAATAAATGCGGTTAATACAACAATAGGATATAGGATAAAGGCGATAAAATTCAGGTTTAATTATTGAAGTATCTTAAACTTAAACCAGTTGTTAAATTGTTTTATCAGTCGTGGTTCGATGCATCCCCGGCCAGATCTATGATCACCGAATCCAATCTTTCCAGTTCATTGCCGATAAAGTTCATGAGTTCACTATTCACCGGATCTTCTTTCAAAAGGGCAACCAGGCCTATTAAATTAGCTACAGGGCTCCGTATCAGGTGTGATTGTTTCCAGGCCATATCTTGAATGCTGTTAATATGCTCCTGCACCAGTTTATAAGCGGCTTTTAAATTTTCTTCGGCGTTCTTTCTTTCAGATATATCCGATAGCGCGAGCATCAATCCAAATATTTCTTTTTTATCGTTTGTTATCGGGAACAACCTTACATAAAACCAGCAATTTGAACCATTTGGCTGGGGGTAATTAATTTCGTAGCTGATATTTTTGCCTTTTAACACTTCCTCCGCATAAACCTTGAATTGTGGAAACCTTTCTTTTGGAAAATAATCAGCAAGCTTGTCCCCTTTCACCGGGGTGTAATTATACTGGCTGTTCATAAATTTCACCGCCATCTGGTTAAAAACCATTACATTAAGCCCTTTATCAAACAAAGCATAGGCGGTATCAGTAGTGTCCATAATGGTTTTCAAATTGGCCTCTGATTTTTGGAGCAATTCTTCAGCTTTAAGTTTTTCTGTAATATCTGTGTTCAATGAAAGCCTTACTGACCGACCTTCGAAAATAATATCATTGGCAATTATTTGCACAAACATGCTTGTTCCATTCTTCCTGATATGCCTTATTACCCCAAGATCTGCCGAACTGCTGATATCCTTTCTGAAACTCTCCAATTGGTGCCCCAAATCCTCCTTAGGCCTGAATGCTGTGGCCTTCATATTTAAAAGCTCATCCCTCGTATAGCCGTATTGTTTTGCAAAGGCTTCATTAACAGCAATAATTGAAAGGTCGTCCTTCGCTATCATCGAAAAAGGCTGCGGGTTGCTTTCAAAAAGCAATTTATACTTCTGTTCAGACGATCTTAATTCATCTTCAGCTTTTAAACGCGATGTTATATCAATGGCTATTCCTAATGTACATTGCTGGTTTTCATATACAAGTGGTGTGATGGTTATTAAAAAAGGGATCTTAATGCCGTCTTTAGTTACTACCCTTGCTTCAACTGTTGCTTGTCCTTCATTTGTCATTTTTTCAACAGCATTCTTTATTAGTCCCCGGTCTTCTTCGGCGATTTGGTCTCTTGAGTCTAATTTCCTTATTTCTTCCGATGAATATCCGGTTATTTTTTCAAAATTTTTATTCCAGCGCAGAAACTCACCCTTAGCATTACGCAAATAAAATACTTCTGGCAAACTGTTTATTAGTGAATCCGAAAGCGTTTTTTCCCTTAAAATAATCTCTTCGGCCCTTTTGCGCTCTGTAATATCCAGCATAGTGCCGATAATCGATGGTTCACCGTTGATTATTACCCTGCTGCCATAAAATTCTATGCGGTTAAGTGAGCCATCTTTTTTCTTTCCCGACACTTCATAGTTTACAATATCAATATTGCCTTTATACCTGGCCTGCACATTGTTCCACACGGTGTCCCTGTCTTCATCGCTTATAATTAAATCAACAGCGCTTTCTGCAGTATTGATCAGCTCATGCGGTTCATAACCAAAAATTTCGGCAAACCTGGGGTTTACATATATAAATCTTTCCTTTTGGCTGATATAAACCCCAACCATTGACTTTTCTGCAAGGGTCCTGAACTTTATTTCGGCATCCCTAAGTTCTGCTTCCATCTTTTTTCTATCAGTAATGTCACGGGCTATTATCAACACCTTATTATCAGGAAACATCTTAACATTAATTTCCACATCAAATACTTGGCCGCCTTTACGAATCAGTCGTCTTTCCCTTATTACAGGTTGATCAAGACGATTAGGGCCATGGATAACCGGGTCGGTTTTCAATTGCTCGGGGTCTATAAGCCCTTCTATATTTAATTTTAATAATTCCTCTTTGGTGTACCCGGTCAT
>Ga0302221_10000876_pt1 | contig 20203 bp, 3 predicted proteins | sample II_Palsa_E2_1_FD_193517 | JGI IMG/M metagenome (GOLD analysis project Ga0302221, IMG submission 193517) | Peat permafrost microbial communities from Stordalen Mire near Abisko, Sweden - II_Palsa_E2_1 | ecosystem: Environmental > Terrestrial > Soil > Palsa > Peat permafrost | place: Sweden... | reverse complement strand
ACAGGCTTCACTTCGGCAACCCCGAAATCAGCCCGACAGGCTTTCATTTTCATCAATTTCTACCTAATTATAGCATAGAATGCTAAGACTTAGGGGGTTTTCATTAGTATAAGTATAGGATATTTTCTATAGTAAATGAAACTTCAGTCTTCTCGAAAATCATCTTGTTGATCTAACACTTAGAGTTAATAAAAGCGTTTAGTAAAGTAAAGAGCTCGAGACCTTAGCTATTTAAACTTTATTACTTCCCTTAAAATAATTCTAGTAAAGTTAGTATAAAGTAGCCGGTTTATAATATTATATATAATATTATAAAATGCTTCTTATTTTATATTAGTAAGATGCTTTTAACAATATTATAACACATGAGTTTTTAGGACTTTTTTAGGGCTTTTAAGGGCATTCTCGCAGCTTTTAAGGGGGTTTTAAGGACTTAAATTTAAGTTTTGCAAGCTTGTCGCATCGTCCTTTAATAAAGAGTGCTCGATAAGGGCTAAATAAAGGAGCTATGCTAAATTAAGAACTTCTTTATACATTTTAGGCTTAATATTCCCTTTTTTCTTATTTAAACAAGTTAGTTTGTTATATAACTATATTATAACGTGTAATTAACTAAAACTTTTATAATATATAATAATTGTAATTAACTCTTATTTTATTATAAACTAGTTACTTTAAGTTAATAAAGGGGAAATCGGAATACGTATTAGTCTTAATAGCTTAAAGACCGAGACTTTTTAGAGCTAAAGAGGATAAATAAAAAGTAAAATTAAGCTAGCTAGCATATATAACCCTTAATTATTAAAAGTAGAAATAATTATTAATATAATACTTATATACGCGCTTAGTTATATTACTTGCATTACTTTATAAGTTGCTTTTTATAAGAAGATCTCGACACTAGTAAGAGGTTTCTTATTTAAGAGGGCGCTATAAACTTTAATTGCGCAAGAATAATTTGCATCTTAAGTTACCTTTTATAAGAAAATCTCGACGCTAGTAAGAGGTTTCTTATTTAAAGGATAATTATAACTTTAATTATAAACTAGCACATTTGCACTTTATATTCCGGAAGCTATCTTTTGTCCTTATATTTATAAGTAAACCTTATATAAGTAAATTCTTAAGGTATTTAGCTAGTTAAAATTATTGCCTTTAGCTATTATCAAGGACAAATAGCTCTTTAAAACCTTTTATAGCTACCTTTAGCCTTTATAATAAACTAGATTTTAGCTTATATAAGGTAGTTAGCAAGGCTTTGCTACTACTTATAATAGGAATTTGATGCCTTAAGTTTACAATTTTTAAGGGTTATAATAACGTTTATTAAAGAGGGGGGATATAAGTAATATAATATAAGTTTATTCCCTTTATTATTATATAATATAGCAAAATTAAGTAAATCTTAGCAAATTAGTTAATCCGGAAATAAAAGCCTTCGGGTAAATACTTGTGCTATTAACAAGTTTAAATAGCTTATATAATATTCTCCCTTCCTTTAAATAAAAGGCAGCTTGCAAGTTTAAAAGAATTTCTCCGATTTGCTTTCGAGAAGATTTTAGCTCTTTAATTAGCTAAATTACCCTTATTTGCTATTGTGAGTTTGCCCTTTATTTAGGGGAGGAGAGTACTTTAATTATAAGGGTAAAATTAGGTAATTAATAAAGCTATAAACAAATAAACCCACTTTTATTACAAAAATTAAATTATATATAAATAACTTTTACCGAGTTAAATAATATTAATTAATTTATAAAAATTATATACAAGAGAGTAATGCTAGCCGAGATAGCTAAAACTTAAAGTAGCATATTTAATATTTATATTAAAGACTTGCGCAATAAAGAATTAGTTATAAATTAAGCTATATTTTATATAATAACCTAAATCTTATAACTTTTTTAAGTGTATATAAGTAACTAGTATTTGCAAAATATAATCCTTATTACTTAAACTCTTTGCAAAGAGTTTATATATATTAAATCTTTGCAAAAATTCGGAGCTATAAAAGCATAAGTAAACGATATGCCTTATTTTATTTTTAATGTATACTAAAGAGTATCGTCGAGACTCCCCCTCGGTTATAGTCTTATAAACCTCCTCTTTATATCTCTATTAAAGATATTATCGATATTTGCAAGAATATTAATAAAGAGATTAGCAAATTATTAAGAGATTAATAAAGTTTAGTAAATAGAAGTTTTATAAATCGAGAGAAAGTTAATACTAATAAAGTGCTATATAACATTTATTTTTTAAAGTAGCGAGAAATAGCTATAAAATAAAGTAAATATCTTGTTAATTAGTCGAGTTTAAAGTAAGTAAAAGTTACAAAAGTATTTGTAAATTAAGGGATAATAATATTAATAACGTAAATGTATAATATTAGCTTTTTGTAATATATAAGTTTAAAGGTAAATAATTTAAGAAGTATTTAAACTCGGATTTAAAACGCAAAAGAAGGCTATTAAAGCATTTAATATAATTATAAAGAAGACTTTTAAAGTTAGCTATATTGCTTATTAAAGTTTACTAGGTTAACTTACTTTTAAAAGTAAAGCAAAGAAAGTTTAAAGACGATTAAAGTAAGATATAATAATTAAAGAACTTATAAGAAGACTCTTTTAAGGGAAAACTTAAAAGAGTTAGCTATATTGCTTATTAGCGTTTGCTTATTTAACTTACTTTTAAAAGTAAAGCAAAGAAAGTTTAAAGATAACTAAAGCAAGATATAATAATTAAAGAACTTATAAAGATATAATTATTTATAAATATTAAAGGAAACTAATAAAAGAGACCCTATTATAGCATTAATTTAAAACTAGCTTATAAGGGCAAGGCAATACACATGTGCTCGAAAAAGGAAATCTCGAGTTATTAGCGTAATTTTTAATTTCCCGGTTTATATTAAATAAGGGATAAACGGCTTATTAGAGTTAACTTAACTAATAAGCAAAAAAGCTTTATAAGTCTTTTGCATAATTTGCTAAAGCACAAAAATTGCCCGCAATTAAGCTTACTTAAGCTAATAAACTATTTGCTTTAAAATAAGGCAACGATAATCCTTAGTCTTTTGTATAATTGCTAAGGATATAAATACATTTAAGCTTAAAGTAAAGCAAAGAAAGATATATAAGTTTACTTATTAGCTATCTCTTTATAGCTTCTTCTTAATTAAAAGAATTTAAAAGCTAAGTAAAGGCATATAAACTTGCTATATTATTAGTAAATAAGCAGCCCTCTTTGCATTTTTAAAGCTTAATTATCTATTATTACTAGAGATTAAAGATCCGAAACATCTATTACTTTATCGACTTAACTAATATTTAATATAGCTCTTTTATCTCTTATTCCGAGCTTAAATTTGAAACGATTTCGAAACGCTATTATATAGCTTAGCTTTAACTTTAGCGCAAATATAAAAGGAATAGCGGTTATCTTCCTTTATATTTTATTAATTTAATAAACCTTTCTTAATATTAACTCTTAATTTAAATAATATAATAGTATTAGTTTAAAGAAGGAGTTTAGCAAATTTAAAGCAAACGAGAAAGGCAAAAAGAACTGCTTTACTAGGACTATTCTTAGAGAAATTCCTTATTAACTATATACTTAAATTAAATATGCAATTAACGAATCGTTTAAATTAGCAATTAATATATTTGTAAGATTATTAAGGGCTAATGCTTTAATAATTAACTAGAAGGCTAAACATTTCAAATTTATATTGCTTTTATTAGAGGGTTATATTTGCAATATAACTTATAATAATATAGTTTATAAGAGGAAGATAAAGCTTTAATATAATAAACAAGGTACTTATATCTAAAACGTAGCTTTAAAGGACAATTTAAGGGGGGGGTTAAATGCAAACGACTTAGCAAGTAAATATATTAATATAAAAGAGAGAAATATAAAGAATTATATTTTTGTTAAAATTTATATAAAGTGCATAAGACTTGCGCTCGAAGGTTGCTTTATAATTGCTAAAGTAACGCGAGAATCATTTAACAATTTAATTAAGGCAATATAATATAAAGCAAGTTACTTAAAGAAAAATGTATATATCTTTTCGCTAGCTATTTATAGTTATCGGCAATTTAATGTAATATCTAGCACTTATACCTTATAAAGAAACATATAAACTTATTACCCTTAATTTTATTACAAAAACTTGCTTATGCCTTAAGTAAATAAAGAGTTTATTAAAAGCTTACTAAAATTAAGTGCATTAATTCTTATTTAGTCTTATTTTTACAAAAAATGTTTACTTTATTTATATATACCTTTAAAGCTAAAGATTTATACATTTCTTTAAATATAGCAACTTATTAGGGCTAAAGAGCTTACTCCTCTTCGGGACTTTACGCGTAAAGTGCAATAACATCTTCCTTTTAATTATCTTGCTTAATCTTTACTAAAATTACGTGAACTTAAGCTTAGCTTTTATTCTAAGATAGCCTCTTAAGTTAATATATCAAAAAAAAATTAAAGTAATTAATTAAAATTAATTAGTATTTAATTATATTTAATTATAATTTAATTAGTGCTTTTAAAAGAAAAATTAATTAGTACTCGTATAATATATTTGCTTTAAAAACACGCTTTTTTTATAGTTATAAAGTCTCTTAAAAGCTTTTCTCTTATCTTTTTACTTTACTTATACTTATATACTCTTCCCTTTTTTTAAACTAGTCTTATACTCCTTTTTTCTTATATATTCGAAGCTTTGTTTAAAGAATTCGCTAATTAAACTTGTTATTATATAGCTATAAATTAAATTAAATTATAAAATAAAGGTCCTCCCGAAAGTTTAAAGTTCTTTTATATTATCGACTTAAAACAAGACATTTAATATAATTATTGCCGGCTTAATAAGACTAAGATTTACCTTAATAATATGTGCTTCGGGGTACTTATTTGCAAAGTCGGTTACTTAAATTTATTATCTTAATATTAACATTAAGCATATATTATTGCAAATTTAAGCAATCTTATTCCTTCTTGTCGTTTAGCAATATATATCCCCTTTTTATATAAGTAATATGCTCTCTTATTTTCTTTAACAAATTTAAAGTAATAAGACTTAAGCGTAATAGTCGAGCTTATTATAATCGATTTATATATTAAATCCTAGTTACTAGTAAAATTATTAAGCTTTAAAAGCAAGGCATCGGGCTTAATTATATTTATACTTAAATTATAAAAGTTTTAAATAAGTAAAAGTATAATTGAAAATAACCGGCAAAGAGTAAAAAAGACTAAAATTAGCACTAATTTATTTTACTTTCCCCTTACCTCTTTAATATCCTTAGCTAATAGATAATACTTAAAAAAATTTATAATATTAAAATAAGAATAATGCTAAGCGTTTTTATGCATTTAAGTAACTTATTATTTAAGTGTAACTAATCTTTATAATCCTTTAACTATAGCTATAATGCTCCCCTTAAGAAAGTAACTTATAGCCGACTTATTAAAGAGGTCCGTTTTATAAAGACATCTTTGCAAATCTTGCAAGATAAGCAATTTCTTTTGCGCATTATTTATTATAATGTCGCTAATTGTTAAACTAATTTAAAGTATAAGTATAGCTATAAGATTAATATAATATTTGTTTACATGTAAAGACTTTATAAGCTAAAGAGCATTCCGTTATAATATTTGCAAGTACAATTTTATATATTATATTGTCGAGTGTTAAAAGAGTAAGTTTATTTGTAAGAATTTCTTATTATAATCTTTATATATAAAACGCTTCTCTTTTATATATATTTAAGTGTATCTTATTAAATGTTTTTAATAATAAAAACCCTTATTGCAAAGATTATACTTGTATTATAGTTTTAAAGCTATATTAAAAGTCGATAATAGCACATTCTTCTTTTAAGGTTATCTTTTTTCCCTCTTTCTTGCCTTATATCCCTTCTTATATAAAAAGAGTATATTTTATTATAAGAATTTCTTTATATAGCTTAAGTAATCGCATATAAAGTTCTTCTCTTTAAGAATATATTTAGATATGTCTTATTAAATATTCTTAATAACAAAAAGCTTTATTGTAAAGGTGGTACTTGTATAATTATAAATTCTTAAGGGTTATTATACTAGTAGCTACTATTTTTGCAATTTTGCTTGTTTTTGCTATTATAGCAATAAAATAAATGCTTATCTTAAAAGTCCTTATTCTTGCTTTAAGTTTAATTGCAAATTCGGCAAATTTAGAAATTTGTAAAGGAGATAGCTATTATAACAAAGCAAATAAAGAGGATATTATATATTAAGGGAATAAAATCGGATTATAGCTATAAATTAATATATATATATATAAGGAGTTATTTTAAAGCTTTAGAAATTTATATTTAAATATAATTAAGTAAGTTATGTAAATATACTTGAAGTATAAGGCTAATATATATAATATATTATAAAGAGGATAGCTATTATATATTAATACTAGTCGACGTTAGCTTAAAGCCTTAAAGGGCATTAAGCGGGCAAAATATAAGTTTAGGCCTAATATTTTATTATCTTTTCTTTTTAAATTAAATGTAATTGCTATTAAGTATAAGAAAATGCTATTTTTTTTAAAGAGGAAAAATAGTTTATAAATGCGTAATAGCGATTAAATGCTTATAATTTCGGGGAGTATAAAATATATACTATATTTAGCAATTAATAGCTTATAAGTTTCTTTAAAAGGCTAATCTTATTATTAGAAGAGTTTATAGTAAAGTAATAAATCCGTTTACTTGTTTGTAAATTAAATCTGAAGCTACTTTTATAAAGTTATAAAAGTTTTTTACTTAGCCTTTTACTATTATATTAGTTAACTTCTTAAAGTAAAAGAAGAGATAAAGAGGGCAAGTTATTAAGTATAAGTAATTAAAAATTAAAAAAGTAGCTATTTAAAGGAATTGCTTATTATAAATTAAAATAAAATAGTGCTTAAAACTTTATATATAAAATTAATGCTTAAAAAAGTTTATAGCCTTTTATAAATAACTTATTATATAATTATAAATAATTCCTTATAACTATTTTACTATTAGCGCTATTTATATTATTTTTAAAAAGTAAGTAAATTTAAGTAAAGCAATAATGCTTTTTCCTTTTCTTTATTTGTATTTAGTGGATTTTCGGACCCTTTAAAAGGAGTAAAGTTACTCGGAAGCCCTAGTAATAATAAAGGATCTTTTATATTCTTTTAATTTATATTATATATAAGTAAAGTAAAAGTTATTTTTTAAATTTAAATTAGTTTTAATATTATTTATCTTTACTTTTTAAATTTTAAAATTATTTATTTAAGTAAAAATAATTTAAGTCGATAAACTTGTGTTTATTGCTTAATATATCTAATAATTAAGCTATCTTAAGTATTAATATAAAGGTACTCGAATAAGGCTTACTTGTAAAGTGTATTTATAAGGCGCTTTAAAAGATTTGCAACTTATAAGAATATAAGGCTAAAAAATTGCAAATGCTAACTTTTAATAATATTATTAAAATAAATTTTCTTAAAAATATACTAATTCCTTACGCTTTTAGCTTATAAACTTTGGAAAGTTCTCTTATATAAAGCTTTTATTTTTATCCTTTTTACCCTTATTACTTACCCTTAAATCCTTTTATATTAATTATCTTAAAGAAGTTTTATAAGCAATTATAAGGCTAATAGTTAAGTTGCACTTAACTCGACTTACCTTTAACCTTTTTCGGTTATACCTTATTATAAATCTTAATTATATAATAATAGTAATAAGTTATTATCGTCTTATAAATACTCGAGCAAAGGTAATTTTTTTAACTTGTAAGGAGGCATCTTATAATTAAGATAAAGTAAGAGCGTCTTACCCTTATTTATATTTATTAGCATTAATATAGTATAATGTCTTTATATTTAAAAAGTAGTAATGCTTAAAGTAATAATACTTAAAGAGTAATAATGCTTAAAGAGTAGTAATACTTAAAAAGTAATAATATTATAAAGTAAGTAAGTAAAATTAATATAAAATATTTTAAGCAATATTATATAAAGTCGAAACTTGTTAAGTATATATATTTTAGTTAAGGGTCATTTCTTAAAAGATGCTATCTTATAAGGGGTAAAACAATTTAATAGCTTGCGTATTACTCTTTAGCTACTAATTAACACAAATAACCGAGTTATAGCTTATATAAATCTAGCTTATATAATTTTAATTCCTTTATATAATACTACTTAAGCTATATATTATAAAGACTTAAGTCAAAGAAGTATTAAGTTATTTAACTCCTTTTTAAGTAAAGTGCATATAATCTTTTATTTTATAATAAGCTATTACCCTAAAATCCTTATAATAAAATATTATCTCAAAATTCTTATTATAATAGCAAGAAGCAAAAATTAATATTATTAAATACAAGTACTTAATAACTAAAAATGTTTTAGATAACTATAAGTAAACTCCTTGCTAAAAAGCTTAGCTTAACTTGCATAATATATAAGATATATATATAGCTAAGCTTTTAGTCACTTCCCCTTTTCGGATTAACATATATATAATTATCCCTTTATTCCGGTGAAACATGTCTCGCGCTAAGCATTAAAGCTAAATAGTATATCTTTGCTTAATAATTTTAGCTATAATGCCTAGTTTTAAAAATCGGATATAAATTAAGGGCTTTAGTTAAAGATAATTAATTAAAGTGCTTTATAAAACTAGTATTATTAGTTTTATAGCAAGGCTTTTGTTTATAAGTATATTTTCAAGTTTATAAAAGGTTTTAAATCTTAGTCTTTATAAGAGAATATATTTGTCTTAGCATTTCCTTTCCTTGATTAATATATAATAATAAACGAATAGTTAGTAAGTAATTTTGCTTAATAAGCTTAATAGCTATTTAATTGCTTAGTTGTTATAAATTATTTTAAGGCTTTATAGTCTATAAATAAATAAGGTGTTAAATGGCTAAATATTATATTAATTAGATATTAGTAAGCTATTTGTTATATATTAGATTTCGGGAATTCGAATAAAGGTGGATTTTACTTGCATGCCTTTATTTATAAGATAAAGGCTATATAGCTTTTATAAAGAGTTTAGCTTAAACTAATATTGCATTCCGATCTTCTTAATTAAGTAATATACGAGGGTTTTAGGAACTTTAATAATAAATATTTAAAAGTTTATATTAAAATAATTAAAGCAATTTTGTTTTTAAACTAATAAAGCTAAATGTTTTAACGCTTAACGTTATTTGCATTTACTACATCTAACTCGCCGTTTATCGGCTTTAATTCTTACTTATAATTTTTTATAAGGTCCTAATTAATTCCCTCCTTCCTAAATATTGCCTCTTATCCTTATTTTTTCTGTTTTGTAAGCTTTAACTTTTAGCTAGTAAGATATATTAAATAAGACCGACTCCTAGTTTTAAAGAGACTTAAGTTAACTAAGCTATTAAGGTATAAGTTTGCTTAAATTTGACTTTTATTACTATTTAAAGGTAACGATAAACTAGAACGTTTAAAGAGGCTTTAATAGCTCTTTGCTTAGCTTCCTCTAAGACGTGGAAGATTTAAGGGTAAATTAAGAGATTATAAAATGCTTTTATTAAGCTATGCTCTTAGTCGAATTAATAATAAGTAAGAAGGAATAAAATAAGCTATTATAATTTAAGTTTGCATTAATTATAAGTATTAAGTTTAAATAAAATTTAATCTTATTATTAACCTATTAAGATATAATTAAATCTACTTCCTTAAGGCGGCTAAGCAATAAGAGGAAGAGATTACTAGTTGCAATAATATTATATAATAACACGTTTTAAGCTAATAACTTTGCAATTTTATCTGCTATAGCTCTTCTTTTAAGTTTTATTTAGTTAAGCTTACTTGCTTTAGCCTTATAAGTAAGATTTTAATATATAAGGGTAATCCTTAAGTGTTAAAGAAAGAAGGCTAATAGCGTAAACGTTAAGACAATAATTTAATTAATCTTAAATCTTAATAAATTATAAATAAATAGTTAGTTACAAACCTTAAAACAAGCGTTAAATCTTTATAAGCAAAGCACTATTATTAAGATATTAGGGACAAAGAGTAGCTATTTAATATAATTTAAGTATTATATTAACACACTTAATAGTAATATATTTAATATTAAGATTTAGAAAATATTAGCTTAATCTTAATAGAACCTTAAGCAAATACTTAATAAAAAATATAAGCTATTAGAATTATTATAAAGAGAAGTAAGAAAATTAACTCGGAACGCTTTTAACTTAATTAGTTTATAAAGTAAAAAAGTAATTAAGTGTAAAAGATAATAAGTAATATGCTTAACAAGAAATTAAAAAATAAGATTAAATCTTTTTAAGTAAAACTAAAACGTTTAAAGGGATTGCTATTCCTTTTCGCGTTACTCTTTTTTTTTATAAAGATAAATTGCTTAAAGGATAGCAATTTAAAAGAATAAAATTACAAGAATTAAAATTAAAAGTAGCAAATAAATTTCCGATTAAAGTTAAGTTAAATATTAAGCAAGATAAGGCATAGCTAAGGGGCTAATATTATAAGGGTAAAGCAAAAACGCTATAGCTAATTTCGGCATAGTTACTTAAAAGATAAACGAGCTAGCTTATGCAATAATCTAATAAGAATAATAGCACAAATTTAAAGCGCTTGCAAATAAGAATATAATATGCGAATATAGTATAATTAATTGTCTTAATTAAAGCTTTATATAAAATTCGATCCTAAAAGCTTAAGCAAAAAGGTTTTAAACTAACAAGTTAACTTAATCCTTAAAAAGCAGTTTAGCTAAAGTACTTTACTATTAATAGTTTATCGGGGGTTTATAAGGAGGAAATAGCTAGTGCTTAATAAGCTTATAGCTTGTAGTTTGCCGGGAAATTAATAGCCGATTTAAATACGAGAAATGCCCTTAAATTTAAGCGAGCTCTTTATAGCTTATATCCTTAAAATAGCTACTTCTTTATTGCAAGTCTAGCTAATTGTTTATTAAATCCCGGCATTTTTTCCGGATAAGCTTATATATTAGTTGCTATATTTACCGATTTATTATAATTATAAGTAAATGTCTTAAAAGCTGCCCTCGGATAAAGTAAATTATAATAATTAACAAGTTAACTAAAGAGGATATTAAATATAAATAAAAGACTATAAGGGAGCAAGGTATAAGCTAAGATAGCTTATAAGTGATATAATAGCTTTATATAAGCTATTTTTACTATTTTGTCGCTATTACTTTTAAGGAGGAGTTTAGCAATTTATAACTTCTTATAACGACGACAAAGAAGCAATTTAGTATATAGTAAACTTATAGCTAATATTCTTATTAAGCTTATACTAGTGTGCTAAATATAATATTACTTATTAAATAAGTAAAGTCTACTTCTTTTAACTTTAAATGCTAGCGATTTTATATTATTTTTATATATAAATTTTTGCAATATTAGCTAGCTTTTAGCAAGTATAAGCCCGAAATTAGCTAAAATAGGGACTTTAGCGGCTTATAAATATATAAATTTATTAACCCGAAGTATAATAATTATAAGACCCTTTTATCTTTAGCTTATTAGAGCTTTTATATTGCTTGTCCTCGTATATTTTCTTAAGATGCTATTTAAGGGTTATAATATCGACATTGTTAAAAGCATATTCTTGCTTCTTTTAGCGACTTTAAATTGCGTTTGCAATTATTAATTGCAAAATCGGCTTAGCTGCAAATCGAGAAATATTTAAAATAAGCTTAACATCTTTTAAAAGGGGCTATTTCGTTATATAATAGTCCTTGCTCTTAAATCGTCGCGAGTTAAGTGTTAATCTCGACTTTGCTGCTATTGCTATAATTATAGTATTTAATATATTTGCTCCGGGATTTCGGAGTATTATAATAATAAGAGATTTGCTAGTTTTGAGGTTTAGTCTCGAATTGATGCGTAAAAAAAAAGCTTATTAGTAGCGTCCTTAATATCGTCCTCGATAGCGTCCTTAATAGCGTCCTCGTCCTCTTAATTTAACTTGTTATTGCAAGCAATCTCGGACTCTTTAATCTTCTCGTTATTAGCTTTATTATCCCTCCTTATTGTTGGTGGAATTGATAGTCACGTGCAGGGCACTAGGCCTAATGCGGTTAGCGCATTCGCAGAGTATATCCTCTGCTCGCACACACGAAAATAATAGGACATCTTTCACTTACCACGCAACTTGCATATCACGTTTATTACGTGCTGTGCTACGCGTCCCGGGTAAACCGACACTAATCAGTTTGCATTTAAATTAGAAGGAAATAGGAAAGCGCGTTAAAGAGTCTCTATTAAGAGGCTATCTTAACAAGTACCACTTTCTCTTGCTTACGTCGGCGGTCAAAGGTATATTAGTAGATTGTCTCTATTAAGAGGCTCCTTATCGGTTACTACTTTTACTAATAATAGATTATCTCTATTAAGAGGCTCCCTATTAATTATTGCTTTTGCAGAAACCCTCTTATAAGTTAGAACCTTTAGCAAAATACTAAAAACAACACACCTTTTACTCCTTCCTCTTAACAAACTCCTTCCTCGAATATTACAAATACTACAAATACTACAAATACCCCAAACACCCTTTAACTTTATCGATTCTTTAACCTACAAGAAGTATGGCTCTTTCCCCAATCACTACTTGCATTTTGTACAAATAGACTTAGTTATCGTGAGGTGGAACTATAAAGTATAGCACTACTTGAGGAGGAAGAACAAGTAACACAAGAAGACAAGGACAAATTTAAGGATAGCATTAAGCTTTTAAGAGCTAATAAGGCTATAATTTAGACATATATTAAGGTATAACGAAATAAATAGAAGAAATACGAGCTTACCGACGACAACTTATAGGAATAATACTAAGAAGACTTTAAGGATTTCTCTATTAATAACTTTGCAAAGGTTAAACCACTTGCTTTAAAGAAGTTCTGTAAATTACTATAATATAGTAGTATTTATATAGCAAATAAAGTAAATAGTAACTTTATAATTGCTAATGCTTTATACCAAATTGCTTAGGAGAGTATAATGCATATATAATCGAAGGATAATATCTAAGAGTATAAGTTCGACTTTGCAGCAAGAGCTTTTATTAAATCTATCTTTGTTACTATTACAAGTAATACTCGATTTAAGGAAATATATGCACCTAATGCGCTTAGTAGACATAATATAGCATCTTCGAATGGACTTAGTATAGCACCGACGAATACAAATCTTATTTAAAATCTTACAAATTAGAATAATAATATATTATATAATCTACAACTACTAAATCCTCAAGATCTTGCAATGTCTTCGGCCCGCCTTATTAGCGAAGTTGCAAAGCAATACAAGGATGATATAAAGTACGATAGTAGTAATAGCTTCGATTTTAAGATATAAATATTCGAGGATATATACTATAAGGTTAGATTTCCTTAAAACAATATTATAAGAGCTTTCCTAGTTATGCTAGCAAGGATGGCTTAAAGCATTTACTATAACTAGAAGCTTAGTATTCGACTATATAAAGAGGCTTGCAATCACTTATGCAATTACTTTAAAGGACCCTTTATATAGCATGCAAATCTTATAAAATAAAACCTTATTACAATTTAATTAATCGCATCTAAAAACCCTAGTAAATCGACGCAAGAATGCCTCTAAATCCTATTTAACAAGCTATAAACCCTTTAACACTTACTCCTTATAAAACTATAAACCGATAGCTTCTTACACAATAAAATCGTTATTACATATGCCGATAATTTAGCTTATATTGTTGCCTTTATCGATCCTCCCACAAATCTTAGCGCTTTTATAAATAGACTTACTACAAATGTGATAGTTTTTAAAGCTTAACATCTTATAGAAACCTTTTATAAGGACTTAGCTAAAGTAAACTTCACTACACGCCGATTTTATAAGAATAACAATCGCAATTAACGCAATACTTTATACTAGGGTTATATAAACAACTATAACCTTAACTATAACTCTTAAAGACGTCCTCTTAAACGTATTAAACGTTCCGATCGTTTCTAGGATCGTCGTCGACGTAATCCCCCTAATTTATGCTAAATTTGCAGCCGGGATAGCTATTGTTTATAAAAACACATATTATAGGAATAAGATCGAGAAAAGAGCAATTTTAGACACCGAAATAACGATAAATTTTTAAGGAAGATGACAAATAAGCAATTTAATTATGCGTACAATTAGCATATTACTAAATTCGAGGGAGAGGAAGAGCTAAGTGTAGCTTTTAATAACTTCCTAGTTTAAGATAATAACGATAATAATAATTTTAATTTACTTAAAAAGGCCGAAATCGAATTTATAACCTTCGATAAAGATGCCCTTGCTAAAACCTCTACAACCCTTATTATAAAGCTTTGCAATTGTTCCTTTTTATACTATATAACTAAATAAGGGCCCGGATTTACGAATAAGGATATAGTAGATACCTTTACAAATAAGCTTACCTTAAGATACGATTCTAATTAATTCTTTAGTGTTTGCATTAATACTAAAGCATTAATATATTTTACTGGCAAATATAGCTAATTTTAGGCCCTTTAATGCTTTGATAGCACTATATAACTCGACACTTCTATAAAGGGCAATGTTATAGCTACATTTAAAAAGGGTTCTGCATTATTTATAAGATCTATAAAGCTTTAGCTTTTAATTAGTGTAATAACCTTTTATATTATAAATGCAAAGATCCCTTCCTTGCTTTGCTTTAAGGATATAAATCGTTTTAAGGTATATATTAATAACCTTAAAAATACTATAATCTTAAAGACAAGTAAACGCATACTAGTAATACGTCGTTTTAGCTATATCTTCTTCTTATAAGACAATCTACTTTAGCAATTTATTATCAATTTATTCGACTATAATCCTTATTATTTAACTTATATAAAATTATAACAATTGCACTATCGTTTTAGTTATCCCTCTATCAATAAGCTATAACGAGTTCTCGAACGAGCTAGACATAAGGTTAAAAAGGATGCTCTTAAATACCTTATAAAGTATTGCGAATAATGCTAAAAATATAGCTAAGCACTATATAAGTTTAAGTTTACTATTATAGATAATGTTAATTTTAATGCATTTATCCTCCTTAACATCTTCTAGATTCTAAAAACCTAAAAAAAGCTAGTTATTTATATCTTAGATAAAGCTACAAATTATTAAGCAAGACGATTTCTTAAAGATATGACTTTAAAGCATATTTAAGACAGTTTCTATATATGCTAAATCGACAGCTACTAAGGACCCCCTAATTAGGTTACCGTGGATGCAAGTAAGAACCTAGTAAGCAAAGAATTTAAGGATAATGCAATTACAATTAGTACAAAGCTTAAAATTGTACTAGTTAAGGCCTATTATTCTATTAGAAAGCTAAAACGCTACTATACTATCGTATAAAAGGCTTATAACTGCAATACTATAGAAATACTAGGTCTTAACTGTGATATAGCATTATAGATGTCATTTAAAGCTACTAACAATTTAGTAGGCCTTAATAGTCTAATACTTACTCTTCTAGTATATAGCGCATACCCACAAATAATAGAATATAACCCTCCCTCTTTTACGATTTTACAACGAGCTAAAGCTATTTAAAAGGCTATAAAAGAGATCCGCGAGCTAAGTGCTTAAAAAGTTATTTAAGATACACTTAATACACGAAATAGCCCGAATACCTTCGATTTTGCGGGTCTACTATTAAATTTAGAAGTATGGGTATAAAGAGAACCCGGACTATAGAAGGGACTTTACAAGTTAATGGCTAAAGATAGTGATAATGCTAAAATCCTTAATATTAGAGGTCGAAGTATACCCTTCTAGTTTACATCTATTAAACTATATTATAAGGATGTTAATCCGGAATATAATAATTTTACAGATAATGTTATAGATAATCTTATAAATGGAAATCGACTAAATACCCAACTAAATAATATACCAAATGACGAACTTAAGCATAATCTAACACGAAAGAGAGGACGCCTTAAGAAGTTCGATTAATTTATAACTTCTTACGAAACCTTCTTACAATTAGACGACTAGTTCCAGTTTACGGAATCCCGTAAAAAGGAACTCCTTAGTCTAATCGAGAAAGGAGTCTTTTAACTTATCGATAAATCCGATATTTTAAAGGATGCTAGGATCTTTAATTTAAGGTTCGTCGACGAGGTTAAGCTTATAAATAATAAACCTCTTAATAAGTTAAGACTAGTAATTTAAGGGTATAGTAATAATGAGAAGGATTAGGTCCTTTGCTAATTACTTACAATTTAACGAATTAGCTAAAGAATCCTTCTATTCTTAGCTATAATAAAACTAGAACTTGGATTATTTATACGGGATATTAACTAAGCATATATATAGTCAAAAACCGTACTAAACTGTAGTATTTACTTTCGTTTACTACAAGAACTCCTCAATCTCCTTAATCTTCTAAATAGTACTATTTTTATAGTAATTAAGCCTTTGTATAATATATTAGAGGCCGGAAACTACTAGTTTAAAACCTACTATAATTATTATATTAACGAATTAGGTATGAAATAGTTTACTTACAACTTATGCCTATTATATAGCACTACACCCTTTAGAGTCGTCGGCCTATAAACCGACGATACGTTAGTACTAGCGGATAATATATTTGCAAATTAAAAGCAGATTTAGCTCTAAAAAGCCTAGTTTATAGCTAAGGAACGTTAATAACTTACTATTGCAAATAGCCTTAAATTTAATAGTAGCATTATCAAGCTCGAGGACTCTAATATAATTACCCTTACCTAAGAACGATAGTGCAAGAACCTTAAGCTTATACGAAAGGAACTAACGAATTTAACGAGTAGCAAAGGACTTATACGCAATAACCTCACTACTAAGGACCAATTCGTGGCATAGCGCGCTTAAGGAGCTTATATTGCTACTATATGCCAATTAGAGGCAGCTTATAATTTATTAATTGCCGCCTAATTTACCGAATACAGTTTAGACAATATTCGCGCACTAAATAAACGTCTATAGTAGTAGCAAATCGACAATTTATTAAGAGGTTTACAATTCGTATAACTAGATAAGAATACCTTACAATTGCTTGTTTTTACTAATGCTGCTTTTGCTAATAACAAAGACCTCTTATCACAAATAAGAGCTCTTTTGGTGGCCGCGGATGCTATTAATAGCGCTAACATCCTTTATTAAGTATTAGTCAAATGCAAGAGGGTTACTAGGAGTGTTTTAGCATCCGAATTGCTAGGAATGGTACACGGATTCGATATGGCATATTTAGTAAAAACCACACTCGATTTGATACTTAACAAGGACATATTACTTATTATATGCACGGATTTTAAGTCCTTTTACAATTGCTTAGTCAAATTAGGTATAACCTAAGAAAAGAGACTTATAATCGACGTTATATGCATGCGGGAGGCTTATAAACGAAAAGAGATTGCCTAAGTAAAATAGATTAACGGTAAATCGAACCTTGCTAACTTTATAATTAAATCGAAACTTATAAATGCCCTTAAGAACCTTATTGATACGAATAAAATCGACTTACGAGTATAGGAATAAGTAAAACGTATATAAGGACATATTGCAAAGCTAGTAGAGGAGCGTATATGACGAAATTGAGGATCTAGAATTTTGCTAAGGATTGCCGGATTAGGAAGGAGTATAAGCCTAGGCAGTGTAAGAATATTATTGCATTTTTGAGCGTTCTTAGGCTAAAGGGAATTCTGGAAGAAATCTACTAAGTCACGTGACTCACCTCACGTGAGCTATAGACATGATTCTTCTACAAACACTTTAAAACGAGGGATTATATAATTGTATTATATAATAGATTTTATTAGCCTTATTTTACTAGAACTTTACCACTTCTAAAGAGGCTCTAGTGTTGGTGGAATTAATAGTCACGTGCAAGGCACTAGGCCTAATGCGGTTAGCGCATTTGTAGAGTATATCCTTTGCTCGCACACACGAAAATAATAGGACATCTTTCACCTACCACGCAACTTGCATATCACGTTTATTACGTGCCGTGCTACGCGTCCCGGGTGAACCGACACTTATAAACTTTAAATCCTTATTATTAATTTTAAAGTTATTATTAATAATAAGTTATTCCTTGTTAATAATAGTAATAATATTCTTAAATATTTTTTGCTTAGCGGAAGGTAATTAAACTTTATTTAATTGCGAGAGCTTATTAGTATTTATATTGCTAAGAATACTTAAAGAACTACTAAGTTAAAAACTTATAGCTAAGTAATAAGTTTTATTTAATATTAATTTAAAGTTTTTATATAAGACTTAATAAAAAGAATATTATAAACCACAATTAGTATAAATCTTAAAGGCTATAAGCATCGAATCGCAATTATAGCATTTAAGCTAGTTATATATAATATGTTACTTGTAAGATTATTAACAAGAATGCTAAGAATATCCTAGCGCTACGAGGCAATAAGATATAGCTACTCTCGGCTGCTTTAAACCTCCTTAAAGTGCAATTTGCTAAGTTTATAATCAAAGTTTATAGTTGCTTAAATAGGAAACCTCTTACTAGTGCTACAATCTTTTTACAAAGGGCAACTTAAGAATATAAGGTGCAAATTACTTGTGCTACTTATAAGTTTAAACGCTATATTAGTGTATAATTTAATTTTTGTAGTAAAAGTAAGCTAATTTATTTATAGCTTTATTAATTACCCAATTTTACTTTTGTAAGTAAAGTATAAGCCGTTCGGATATAAGCAATACAAGTTTGCTAGTTTGCAATTAAAACTTCCAAGTTAAAAACCTCTTATTAGCGTTAAGATCTTTCCTTAAAAGGCAACCTCTTTAACTCGGGGTATACTTAAACCTTGCGCATATATCGAGTATTTAAGTATAAGCTTAGCAAGTTTTTACTTAATAAGATTAAACGAAAGCTAATTTACTACTTTATAATACTATTATTTGTAAACTTGCTAGTGCAATTTTTTAAAGTCTTCTTGCCGCTTAAGCGATATTATTTAAAGATAGCGTAAATAGAGTCGTTTTTTTTATTAGAATATTATTTGCAAAAAATTGTAAATTGCTATATATATTATTTACTTTAATTTTATATACCCCTTTTTGAACTCCCGTTTCTCTTATAAGCTTAATAAGCGAGGGCAATATTAAGCGAAATAACATTTTAGCTTTACGCCTTAAATTACTAATAACTTTAAAATTTAGTTCTTAGTAATCTTAATTAAATTACTTATTTAAAGTTTCTTTAAATTTAATAATAATACTAAAAGTTATTAATATATTAGTTAAATGTCTAATCGAGAAGATAATATATTTCTTTGTATTTTACTTTTAAAATTTGTCCTTACTAATAAAGAATAATTGTAAAACTAAGATCCGAAATATAATAATTTAGATAATAAGCTACCTTTATTTAAAGAGTAAGATCCGAAATGCAATAATCCAAATAATAAGCAACCTTTATACAAAGATTAATAGCTATAAAGCAAAAGAAAATACTAAAAGCAAGTTATCGGAATTAATGCTAAAGATTAAATAATAGTAATTAAAGAGCTAAAAATAAGATATTATAGCATTTATGTCAAATTCGTTTTTAAAGTAATAAGAAATTACTAATTTGCCTTTCTTTAGCGCATTACCTTTAACCTGAACTTTACTTGTACACTTATCTTTTAACTAATAAACTTTTAAGAAAATAATTATATTTTGTAATTCTTTTATTTAACTTTACTATTTAACTTTATAAATATGTAAAGAGAGGAGTTAAGCTAACAATTTACTTATTGCCGATTGCGTTATAAAAGGTAAAAAGGCATAAAATAAGATGTTAAAAAGAGTTATAATATAGCGCTACTCTTAGCTAGTTAATAAACTATATTTTTAATTTATTTAAATATAAACCTTATAAAGAGTCTAGTTTAAATCGTTCTTTTATAGCCCTCGCTTATAATTTACTAAACTTTAAGTATATTCCCCTTAAACCTCTCTTAGCTTAATAACCCTTTTATTATCGGCATTATAATCTTCATTTAACGCTAAAATAGCTAAAAGTATAAGGCAATTGCTATATTCCTCGACTTAAATGCAACTAAGCATAGCATTCGAAGTTTATAAGCTTTTATTATCCTCTAAT
>Ga0302221_10000875_pt1 | contig 20216 bp, 5 predicted proteins | sample II_Palsa_E2_1_FD_193517 | JGI IMG/M metagenome (GOLD analysis project Ga0302221, IMG submission 193517) | Peat permafrost microbial communities from Stordalen Mire near Abisko, Sweden - II_Palsa_E2_1 | ecosystem: Environmental > Terrestrial > Soil > Palsa > Peat permafrost | place: Sweden... | reverse complement strand
CTTAATTTAGTCAAGTTAATAAAGTTATACATGTTTGCCTTAAACCTTTTATTTCTTAGCATTATAATTGCTTTTTCGCTTTAAGCAAATATATTATAAAAGACTTTTTTGCATATAATACTAACTTACCTTTACTTTTATATAATAAAGGACTTGAACTTTAAAGAAGAGACCTTCTCCTTAATTTTTCTTCTTATTTTACACATTTAAAAGCTTATAATATTTAAGAGCATTACTTTTAATTATAAACTAGTCGATTTTTCGAAGTAGTAAACATTTACCCTTACTAAAACTTATACGACTTTACATTTATGCTTTATAACTTTATAACTTACTTATATATCTTATACTTTGCAAGAATATCAAATTCTTTATAAAATACAAGAAAATAAAGCCGAAATATCGAGTGTAAAGCAAACCCCCGTTAAAGAAGCTAAGAACAAAGAGCTCTTAGTTGCGCGTTATATATTTGCACTTTACAAACTTATAAAGCTGCAAATTGCCGGTATTAAAGTTACAAGTCTAGCGTAAGCTTTAAATGTTATTAAAAACTTCTCAGATAAAGAGAAAGCTATTGCAATTATAATATTTAATACTATATTATTATAAAGTAAAGATAGGGTAAAAGATGTGATTATAAGCTAAAAAGATATAGTTTAAAATAAAGAAGCTCTCGGATTAAAAGGAGACGCATTAGCGGCATATAACATTTAAAACGAGGCGTTTATCGAAGCTGCGAAGGATGTTGTTGGTGGAATTGATAGTCACGTGCAGGGCACTAGGCCTAATGCGGTTAGCGCATTCGCAGAGTATATCCTCTGCTCGCACACACGAAAATAATAGGACATCTTTCACCTACTACGCAACTAGCATACCACGTTCTAAATACGTGTCGTGTTACGCGTTACGGGTAAACCGACACTAATTAGTTTGCATTCAAATTAGAAGGAAATAGGAAAGCGCGTTAAAGAGCCTCTTAGAGGCTATCTTAACAAGTACTACTTTCTCTTGCTTACATTAGCAGTCAAAGGTATATTAATAGATTGCGTCTACTAGTAAGGCTCCCCATTAGTCACTACTTTTACTAACAAGTATTAGACTTTCAAGTTATGCCTTGCTTTTCCCTCTTCTTTTTATAGCTTTTTAATAAGTTAAAACCTTTAATATACTATTATATAAAAGAATTAAGAACCTCCACGAACCCCCCTCCCTCAACAAACTATTACAAATCCACCAGATCCTACAAACTTACCGAATACCCTAAAACCTAATAAACACTAAGATATCTACGACTTATAAGAGCTTATATAGCTTATACCCTTTTCGCCCTTTGCGCGCTATGCAAGTAAGCTCGCCCTTAAAGGCGCAAAACCTAAAATAATAAAAGAAGATAAGGTCCGATTAGAGGATATTAAGAAGTATAAAGATAATATTAACCTTTTACAGTTAAATAAAACGCAAATTTACACATTTATAAAAGTTAAACGACACAATTAAGTCAAGTATAAGATAATCGATAACAATTTATAAGAGAGCTTTTAAGAGGACTTTGCGCATTTTTTAGTCGATAATTTTGCTAAGGTTAATAAGGATACCTTAAAGAAGTTTAAGAAACTGCTTCGCTATAATAGTGTCTATATCCTAAAAGGTCAAAGAACCAATTATATAGTTGCTAACTCCTTATATAATGTCTTAAAGGAAAAGGAAATGCATGTATAGTTAATAGCAAATATTAAGGAGTGTAAATCCGACTTACAAGCAAGATTAGCTCTCACATTTATCCTAGTTACTACTAATAGACTAGTACAATTTAATACTCCTACACTTAAAGTACCACCTTATAACCCTAAATTTATAACAGGAATAAACATTACTCCGAAACTTATAAACCCTTAAAACGACTGAGCAATATTAGCTACTAAGCTAGTTAATAAAGTAATATAGTAATACAAGGACGATATAAGGTATAATAGTATTAAAAGCTTTAACTACAAATTGCAAGTGTTTTAGGACATTTGCAATAAGGTTAGTTTTCTACGAGAAGATATTATAAAGGCATTCCCGATTATATTAACTAGTATAGCACAAGAAGTCTACTATAATCGGAACCTCACTAATCGAGCTTACTCTAATGCATATAACGACATTAAGAACTACTTTAAAACACTAGCTACCCAAAATGCACAAATAGTCGAATAAAATAGCATTACACTCTATTCTATTTCTACTAAGAATCCTAAGAAGACACTAACTAAGGCCCTTTAACTACTTTTTAGCAAATTACAAACACTACGCCACTTACTCGCACTAAAATTACGTACTAATAGCTTCTTACATAACAAGATTATTATTATATATGCTAAAAGCCTAGCATGCTCTATTGCTCTTATTAATCCATCCCCCGACCTTAAAGCACTTATAAATAGCCTCACGTCGAATATAATACTTTACTAAGCTTAGCATCCCGTAGAATCATTTTACAAGGACAGCAAAGGAAGTGCTAGCATCAATTTAACAAATCGATTATTCTATAAAAACAACAATTATAGTTAATATAGCAATTCTTATTAAAACCACATTCCTTACTAGGGCCATAAGAACAATTACAATAATAACTATAATCTGCAAAAACGCCTTAAGCGCTACAACCGCCCTCCACAATTTTAGGATCGTCGTTAACGCTATACACTTAATTTATATTAGGTTTATAGTCGAATTAGCTATCGTTCTTAGAAATATATACTTAAAGAATAAAAATATAAGAAGGACAACTTTAAACACTTATATTATAATAGATTTTCGAAGAGAATAATAAACAAGGACTTCGATAGAGCATACAAGCAACATATTACTAAATACGAAAGAGAGGACGATAATTTAAGTGCCGCATTCGATAACTTCCTTATTTAAGATAACAAGGATAATAATAATTTTAATATACCACTTAAAGGAAAGGCAAAAGTCGAATTTACAGCCTTCGATAAAGATGTCCTTATTAGAACCTCTAAAAACCTTACTACAAAGCTATACAACTATTCTTTTTTATACTATATAACTAAACAAGGTCTTAGATATACGGATAAGGATATAGTAAATACCTTTACAAATGAGGCTACTTTAAAGTACAATTTTAACTAATTTTTCGGTGTTTATGTCGATATAGGAGCATTAACATATTCTACTAGCGGATACGGACAATTTTAAGCCCTCTAGTCCTTTGATAATACCGTATAACTTAACACTTCTATAAAAGGTAATATTATAGCCATATTTAAAAAGGGTTCCGCATTATCTATAAGATCTATAAAGCTTTAGCTTCTAATCGGTGCAGTAACTTTTTATATTATAAATGCAAAGATCCCTTTCTTGCTTTGCTTTAAGGATATAAATCGTCTTAAGGTATATATTAATAACCTTAAGAATGCTATAATCCTAAAGACAAGTAAACGCGTACTAGTAATATGTCGTTTTAGCCATATCTTCCTCCTATAAGACAGCTTACTTTAGCAATTCCTTGTTAATTCATTCGACTACAATTTATATTATTTAACTTATATAAAATTATAACAATTACATTATCGTTTTGGCTATCCCTTTATTAATAAGCTACAACAAGTCCTCGAACAAGCTAAGCATAAGGTTAAAAAGGATGCTCTTAAACACTTTACTAAGTTTTGCAAGTAATGCTAAAAGTATAGTCAAGCACCACGTAAGTTCAAGTTTACTATTACAAATAATGTTAATTTTAACGCATTTGTCCTTCTTAACATCTTCTAAATTCTAAAAACCCAAGGGAAACTAGTTATCTATATCTTAAATAAAGCTACAAATTACTAAGTAGGCCGTTAGCTTAAGGATATGACATCAAAGCACGTATAAGACAGTTTCTATATATGCTAAATCGATAGCTACTAAGGACTACTCGACTAGGTTACTATTAACGCAAGTAAGAACTTAGTAAGCAAGGAATTCAAGGACAATGCGACTACAGTTAATATAAAGCTCAAAATTATACTAGTTAAAGCTTATCATTCAATTGGAAAGCTAAAACGATACTATACTATTATACGGAAGGCTTACAATTGCATTACTATCGAAATTCTAGGTCTCGATCGCGAAATGGCCCTTCAAATGTCATTTAAGGCTACTAACGATTTAGTAGGTCCTAATAGCTTAATACTTACACTTCTAGTTTACGGCATATACCTACAAATGACAAAATACGACCCCCCTTCCCCTACAATTTCACAACAAGCTCAAGCTATTCGTATAGCTATAGATAAGATCCGCGAGCTAAGTGCTTAGAAAGTCGTCCAAGATGCCCTTAATACACGAAATGGCCCGAATAACTTCGATTTTGCGAGCTTACTACTAAATTCAAAGGTATAAGTATAGAGAAAACCCGGACTATAGAAAGGACTATACAAATTGATGGCGAAAAAGGGAAATAATACTAGAATCCTTGATATTAGAGGTCGAGGTGTCCCTTTTCGGTCTACATCTATTAAGCTATATTATAAGGATGTTAATCCGGAATATAATAATTTTACAAATAATATTACAAATAATCCTACAGATAAAGCACCTACACCAAATGATATTACACCAAACGACGACGAGCCTAAGCGTAATCCATTGCGCAAGAGAGGACGTCCTAAGAAGTTCGACCAATTTATAACTTTTTATAGAACCTTCTTGCAATCAAACGACTAGTTCCAGTTTACGGGTTCCCGTAAAAAGGAACTCCTCGGTTTAATCGAAAAAGGGGTCTTTTAACCCATTAATAAATCCGACATTTTAAGGGATACTAGGATCTTTAATTCGAGGTTCGTTGACAAAGTTAAGATTGTGGATAATAAGCCTATCAACAAATCAAGACTAGTAATCCAAGGATATAGTAATAATAAGAAGGATCAAGTCCTTTGCTAATTACTTACAATTTAACGAATTAGCTAAAGAATCCTCTTATTCTTAGCTATAATAGAACCAAAACTTAGACTATATATACGGGATATTAATCAAGCATATACCCAGTCGAAAACCGTCTTAAATCGTGGTATTTACTTCCGTCTACTACAAGAACTTCTTGCTACCCTTAACCTTCCGAATAATACTATTTTTATAATAATCAAGCCTTTATATAGCATACTAGAGGCCGGAAACTACTAGTTTAAAACTTACTATAATTATCATATTAACAAATTAGGTATAAAACAGTTTACTTACAACTTATGCTTCCTCTATAGCACAACACCCTTTAGAGTAATTAGTTTATAAACCGATAATACACTTATCCTTGCAAATATTGCATTTGCAACCTAAGAAGAGGCTCAACTTCAAAAGGCTTAATTTATAGCTAAGGAACGTCAACAACTCACGACTGCGAATAGCCTCAAATTCAATAGTAGTATCATCAAGCTAGAGAACACTAGGATTACCCTTACCCAAGAGAGATAATGCAAAAACCTTAAGCTTATACGAAAGGAACTATCCAATTTAACAAGTAGCAAAGGACTCGTACGCAATAACCTCCCTACAAAGGACCAATTTGTGGCATAACGAGCTTATAAAGCTTATATTGCAACTATGTGTCAACTAGAAGCGGCTTACAATTTATCTATTGCTACTCAATTTACGAAATACAATTCAAATGATATTCGCGCACTAAATAGACGTCTACAATAGCAAATCGATAATTTATTAAGAGGTTTACAATTCGTATAACTCGACAAGAACACCCTATAACTCCTTGTCTTTATAGATGCTGCTTTTGCTAATAACAAAGACCTCTCCTCTTAAATAGGAGCTCTTTTAATAGCTACAAACGCTAAAAACAATGCTAATATCCTACATTAGGTTTCCGTCAAATGCAAGAGGATCACACGAAGTGTTTTAGCCTCCGAATTGCTAAGAATAATACACGGATTCGACATAGCATACTTAATAAAGACTATACTCAATTTGATACTCTACAAGGACATACTACTTGTTATATGCACAGATTCGAAGTCCCTTTACGATTGTCTAGTCAAGCTAGGTATAACACAAGAAAAGAGGCTAATAATCGACGTTATAAGCATGCGCAAAGCCTACGAACGAAGAGAGATTGCCCAAGTAAAGTAGATAGCTGGTAAATCGAACCCTGCCGACTTTATAACGAAGTCGAAACCTATAAATGCCCTTAAGAACCTTATCGATACAAACAAAATCGACATACAAGTGCAAGAATAGGTAAAACGTACAAGACATATTATAGAGTTAGTGGAGGAGCGTATATGATAGAATATTTGAGATTCTGCCAAGGATTGCCGGATTAAGAAGGAGTATGAGGTTAGGCGGTAAAGGATTATTATTGCATTTTTGAGCGTTCCTAGGCTAGAGGGAATTCTGGAAGAAATCCACTAAGTCACGTGACTCACCTCACGTGAGCTATAGACATGATTCTTCTACAAACACTTTAAAACGAGGGATTATATGATTGTATTATATAATAGATTTCATTAGCCTTACCTTACTAGAACTCTACCACTTCTAGAGAGGCTCCAGTGTTAGTGGAATTAATAGTCACGTGCAAGGCACTAGGCCTAATGCGGTTAGCGCATTCGCAGAGTATATCCTCTGCTCGCACACACGAAAATAATAGGACATCTTTCACCTACTACGCAACTAGCATACCACGTTCTGAATACGTGTCGTGCTACGCGTTACGGGTAAACCGACAGATGTAAAGAAAGCTAAAGCTATTTCCTATAAAGCTTTAGCTAGCTTTATTAAAACTATAAACCGGAAGAACTCTTCTCGAGCGTAAGCTTTTGGCAAATTCATTTAATAAAAATACCCTTAATATAGCAAGAATATATATAGCAAACTTAAATATGCTATTTAAATCGAAAATCGAGCCATGTAAAGCTATTAGGTTACTTAATATAATAACTTTAAAGCGTGCTTGCAAAGCCCCGGTTTACGCTTAATTAGCACTTATAACTAGTAATATTAAAGCTACTTTAAACTATTTAAGGGGCTTAGCAAATAATTAATAGCTAAAAATCGATAAATTGCAAGCTATTAAGCTTAGCTAGCTAAGCTTTACTTTTAGAGAATTAGGAGTCTTAATTAAGGGAACTTACGCTAACGAACTATTTCTTGCTTTTATAGACGAGCTTGCGGACTAGAAAGCAATTGTAATTAATACACTAAAAGCCTTTACACTTACACTTGCACTTGCTATAAAAGGACTTATTAAATAACTTGCTAATTAAAAGCAAGCTGCTAAGCAACCTTCGTAAAAAAAGGTATAATATAATATTATTTAAAATTTGACTATTAAACTTAGCATAAAAGAGGGTAAAGTTAATTTTAATAAGTTTTTATATAAAGAAATTAATATTGCTACTAATTTCCCGGACCTTAAAACAGTTATAACCTTAGCATTAAAACTAGCAAATGATATAAAAGCTAGTAATATAAACCCCCCGGTAGCTAGCACCTCTATTAGTATATAAATCGAAGCTCCGGCTATAAAAGGAGCTAAGAGAGCTGCTTTTAAATATAGTATTTACTTTAATCTTAGTTCCGACAATAAAGAATAGCTTTTACCCTTTAACAAAAGACTTAAAACGAAGGGTCTTAGCAAAAAGAAAGGTATATTTAAAGGAAAGAAACTTATTTTCTATAAATTAATCGAGATCGAAGAATGTCTTTGTGCAATAAGTAATTTATAAAAAGGGGATATAGCTTTATAGTCGAACTTGGATTTTAATAGCTAATGCTTTGCTTTAAAGGCTATTATATTAAGATAGCACTATAAACTTAGACTATACGAGATCCTTTACTTAAAGCATTTTAAGGAGCTTATATACTTTCTTTTTATGCAATTTATTTAAGACGTAAATAGTATAATAAAAAGGATATTACAAGTTTATAAAGTTACTAAGGACAAAACTAGTTTCCGACTTGCTTAAGTTTATTTAAATATACGAAAGCTCTTTTTAAATACGCTTACAATTGCAAATTATATCAAATAATACTTTATTAAAAATCGATTTTAGCTTAAAAAACGGATAATAAGCCTTATATTAACTTTACTAGTCGATTTGCTTGTCGAAGGTGTAAAAGTACTAAAATAGCACTTCGCATAAGTAGAGAAGGGTGAAATTTTAGACTTATTAATCGATAAAATCGAAATGCTGCGTTTTTACATTTGTTATAATACTAAGAGATTAAATAGTATTATGCCGAATAGTTATTTCTCTCTTGCTATATAGCTACTTTAGGCAAACCCTCTAATTTAGCTACAATTTTATAAAATGCTGCCTAATAACTTTGTCTTTTTAGTTATATACCTTTAACTTATCCGGTATTATAATAAGGACTTTATAATATCGCGATTTTATAAAGGGGATATTAGAAGATTTGAGACTATTACCTCTCTTTATGCTAAAACCCTCTTAACTAGCAATAAGCGAGAAATCGGGTACTTGATCTTCAAAGACCCGGGACCTTTCGATGCTTTTATAATACGCACTTTCTAGAATCGGAAATATATTAATTTATTTGTTTAAAATAATAAAGGGAAGGCCTTTAATAATTTTATAAAGGGCAAAGAAGACTAGATAGTAAGTATTACGCTAAAGGTATACAATATACACATTTATCGTTCGAGGGTTTTTGTCACTTACCCCTTTTTTAGCAAAATAAAGCTTTTACAACCTCGAATTTCACTTTTAATTAGCTTAATTTTAGTCGGATTTAATAGTATAACCGATACAAGTATCTTATACGACATTGTTAAAGCTTTATATGATACTCGGCGTGTTTTTATAAAAGGTCGTTTTAAGGATATAGATAACGATAAGTCTTTCGCTAAAAGTATTTAGCTAAAAGGTATAAAAGCTTTATATGACATAATCCGATGCTTAAAGCGCCTTAATTACCCGGTAGTGCGCGCAAAGATAAAGAAATAGCTAGTATATAGCAATACGCAAGCTAATAAGGTAATATACTTTGCTTAGCAAAAGGAAGCTATAAAGCAAGTCAAAATTGCGTTTAAGTATTTAAGGGAGGACGAAATGGCTATATTTCCTAAGAACAAGTTATATTTTAAGTGCAAATAAGAAGGATTAGAGGTCCTTGCTAAAGATAATAAGGAATACTTAGTAATATCGGATAGTAATAAGGTAAAAAACGAGGGATAGTTGCTTTTTGTTGCTTAAGGACGAGCAATAAATATAAGAAGGACGAGTGTGGCGGGGCGCTAAGGAGATTGCTGAATTTTGTCGATTTTGGAGGTTTTTAGAGGTTCTCGACTAGTGCTACACGTGACTAGAATGGAGGTATAATTGCTGAGTTTTTGTAGCTAGACATGCATCACTCTTAATCATTTATACATGTACATATATTACTTAATAATCGTTCATTTATTGCTTGTTTATTCGTTTTGCTTTTAGTTTATAATTACACTTAGTTCTTGCATGCTTTAGTTGTTTCTTTTATCATTGCTTTATACTTACATATGCGTTTACTTATTGCTTGCTTGCTTGGTATCCGAGAGACGTTCTTGTAGGGCCTTTTTTTCTGGCTGAGGTTCGCCCCCCTATAGTACTCGCATACTTAAAGATCATAAAGCTTCTCGCCAACTTATCCTAATCGGGAATAGCGCTGCACGTGCCAGCGCGTAGAACCGTAACAAATATGTCACGAGCGCCAGATTCATAGCCCAGGAACGAGCGTTGGTTGAATGGTCCCAATTACGACTATTCAAAGCTAAGGAAAGAAGAGGTTATTTACAAAGGATCGGTTTGTACAAATACTCGAGTTCTGCCGCTCCACACCGCCTATGCTAGCCGCGCTAGTGCACGTGACCCCGTGACATGGAATGGAATGCCAGAACCGTAACAGAAACTTAAATATATAAGCTTTGTTTTTATAGCTATAAAATTATAAGTTATTACTTAATCTTTAAAATAGAATTTTACACGATTATAATAGCTTAATATTATAACTATATTAAAAAACGTTAAGTATATACACTTATATAGCTTAATAATATTAAGATTATAACTTTAAAGAAATTCGGAGTAAAGCTTAATAAAAACTTAGAAATTACCCTTTAAGTCTTCTTTATAAGTAAAGGTAATTGTAACTATTTAATTAATTAGTCTTTATACTAATATAAAAGCTATTTTATTATTGCTTTTATTTAAAAACCCGAATTTATTGCAAATATTATCTTAACTTATTAAATTTTTAGGCTATTATTAAAAGGTTTTGCTAAATTGCCGAAATACTTTAATAACCTTATTAACATTTTTAACAAAAGTAAAGCTAATAAACTTTTAAAGCAAGGAAAGTTTAAATATTTTATTAATATTACTAATTTGCCTTTATATAAGCTTTTATATAATCTTTTTAAAGTTTAGCTCGAAGCTTTAAAGTTATATTTAACAAATGCTATTAAAAAGCGCTAAATTCGGCTATTTATAAGCTTAGCAAGAGCCTTTATCTTTTTTGTACTTAAAAAGGATAGCGGGTTACGCTTTTATATTAATTACTATAGCTTAAATAAAGTTATAATTAAGAATCGACACCCTCTTTTATTAATTAATAAGATACTAAATCGCCTAATAAGCGCTAAAGTCTTTATAAAGCTTAACTTAAAGGATATATATTATCGGATTTATATTTGTGAAAGCTATAAATAAAAGATAATATTTTATACTTATTATAAACATTTTAAGTACTTTATTATACCTTTTAGCTTAGCAAATGTGTGAGGATGTTGTTGGTAGGCAATAAGGCAATGTGAACAATTCGATGGATTCTAAAGAATATATTTAGTATAAAACTAATTTTTGCCCCTTTAGCAAGTGCAAGTAAATATCCTTAAAGCTTATAGCTTATAAAGATGTAAGACAAGTCGAATATTTCCCCGTTATAGACTAAATATTGCTCCGGGAGTTTTAGTGCTTACAAGTCACTTAATCCTTAGCATTACTAGCCTTATACGTATAGCCGACTTTACGCATATTATAAGTATACCCCCTCTTAAGATCTTATCTTTAAGATTATTTAATTAAAGTCTTCGAAATAAGTTTTATTAAAAAGGGTAATAGTATAATATAAGCGTTGTATAACTATTATAAATAAATAACGCGTAGCGCGCGATATAATTAGTCGAAACTCACGTGGCGTTAAGCTACGCAGGTATGCGATTAGTTAATCTAAAAACTAAAGAATAGCGGGAAGAATAGCTTAGCTTATTGCTTTCTTATATATTAATCTTAAATCCTTAAAAATATAATATATATCTTTAAAAGAAAGCAAGAATTAATATTTGTATTGCATATATAACTATTAAATTGCAAAAGAAGTGACGAAAAGGCTCTTAAAAGGTAAGTACTTAAAGGGCAAGCGCATTAGTCGCTTCCGGAAATAGATTAGCGTCAAATTTAAAGTAGTTTCGTTATATGTAAACAATTTCTTTAAGCCCTTTAAACCCTTAAGTATAAAAGCTCTCGAAAGCTCTTGTTCGGTGCTCTTACTTCTTTTAAAAATAATATTAAATAACTTGTCCCTTTTTAACTTATTTATATAATTATTAATTTATTAAAAGCTTTACTTTTACATTATTATATCTATATCGGGTTTCTAGTCTATTATAGCACCTTTTAAGAAGCGTAAGGCCGACCTTGCCGATTTTTAGCTTTAATTAAGTCGCTATCTTAAATGCTTTAAGCATATAATTATTAATTTTAAGATTAAGTGTTCGATTTTACTTAAAAAGAAGAATTATAAGCGTTATAATAAGGGTAAAATAAGTTGCAAGAAGGTAAACTTAATATTTTTACGCGCTAATACGTAAACTAACGCGTACTTTTAAATTCCCGGCCGCTTTTATAAGGCTTGCTATACTTAAAAGAATACTATTACTATTTTTATTATATAGCTTTAAAATTACTTTAATTAAAAGTCCTTTGCTAAAGATAATAATAACTATAATTGTCAAATTACAAAATTCGATAATAATGCTTTTAATAATATTTAAAACTTTAAGTACTTCTAATAAAAGATAAAGTTAATAGATTCCTCTTTATATATTAAGAACTTAAAGGGTAAAGACTTTTAAAAGGCCTTACAAGTAAGTTTTCTTAACTTTTTAAAGAATAATACTAATTTTAATTTAAAAATACCGAGATATATATATTTAAAGTATAAAGTTAATTACTAGTATTATTATTACTTAAAAGGACAATTTTATTGCAAGTGCTTCTTTTGCCGATATTATAATGCTTTTAGTAATAAAGGAGCTAACTTCGGAGATCCGGCTCTTTTAAGAGGTATATATAATTGCAATAAGCTTACTAAAATACTTTATAAAGGTCTAAAACTAACTTCTTTTAGCATATGCTTGCTCTTAACAAGGATAAGCAAGTGCCCAAGCATATCCGTCGCTATTTTACTTTTATATTATCTTAATTAAGGGTATTATTTTAAAATACTTAAGCGTTTAGTTTTAAGCTTTAAATGCTATATAATTATATAAAGATACTTATAATAAAATTATATATAATAAACTTTTATTATACTTTATCTTTTATCTTAAATAACTTTTAAGTTTAGCATTTAATTTAATAAGCCTCGATAAAACCTTAAAAAAACTATTTATATAAAAAACTAAAGAAAGAGCGTCTTTTATTATAAGCCTTTCCGGGGCTTGCTAAGACCCCTCTTCTTCTTTAGTCGCTTTTTAAAAGTGATTTAGCTAATGCCGGGTTTAATTTATAGTTTTTATTATACGATTTTAAAAGTTCTTTAAAGTTTTAAAGGTTAAAGTAAGCCGGCAACCAAGTATTATAATTATTAAGCTAATGCTTTTATTTAATTAAATACTTCCGGTTCTTTTTGCTATTTTAATAATCGATAATAGCTTCGACTTCCTATTCTTGCTCCTTATTATTATCTAATAATTCCGGAAGCTCTCCGGAGGGGTATAAGTAAGGTTTTTAAATCTTTTTAATTATATACTCTTTAAAAAAGGAAATATAAAATATTAGATAAAGACGATTATATAATATTAATAGCTTTAACTTATATGCTAATTCTCCGACGCATTATAAGATCTTAAAAGGTTTAATGTACTTCGGGGCAAGCTTCCTTGCCTTTAGCTTAATATTCTTTGTCGATAGCATTACTTAGTCTCTTAAAGAAAAGTGTTTATTTAACCGGTGCTTATTATAATAGCTTTCCCGGTTATTTTGCGCCTAATATTAAAGTTTTTAAAGCTTTTTCCGCTCTTTATATAAAACTTTAAGCCTCTTGCGCGTAGCTAGTACCTCCCCTTAAATCTTGCCCTTAAAATTCTATAATAATTAAGGGTAATAATTATAATATATATAAAATAATATATCTTGCAAAACTTGATATTTTAAGCTATTATATACAAATTTTGTAAAGGATAGCTTATCGCGCTAGTTATTCTTATTTGTATTATAATAAGCTTTTAAATAGTATTTTAAAGCTTAATTTTAGTATTCCGTTTATCTATTAATTTAAAAATAAAAGGCAATACTTAAATGCTACTTGCAAAGCATATAAAAGTAAAGCGCAGACTAAAATTTGCTAATAAATACTATTCCTTTATCGGAAACTATTTTATTAAGTATATTAAAGATTAAGAAGACTTATTCTTATAAGATCTTAACAAGTTCCGGAAAGTTAATAGTTTTATAGCATATAATATACTTAGCTATTTTCGAGTATCGGTCGATTATTACTAAAATAGCGTTAAAAGCAAGACTACTAGTAAGGTTTTCATATGCTAGTAACCCGGTAATAAAATTTATAAAGATCTCGCTTTAAAGCCTCGATAGCTATAATAAATTATTAAGTAAATTATATAATATATGCCTTTTAGCCTTAACTCTTTAGCAAATGTCGCATTCCTTATAATAAGTATATAGTATTATTTATTTGTTTTTAGTAATAAGTTTTATAAAGGAGTTTAAGGGTTTTATTAACTTTATAATAGCTTGTTAAAGGGTCGTTATAATAAAGTTTTATAACTTTTGCACGTAAAGTAAGGTTATTAGGAATATAGATTCTCTTATATTACTAGAGTAGCTCCGAGTTATTTATTATTTATATAACCTTTTTATTTACGCTACATTTGCTAAGCCTTTTAGCGATAATAAACTTATATTATTTGTTATTTTATTAAGCTACCTTAATAATATTTAAAAGGGGCTTTATAAGAAGGGCTAATGCTATTGCCCTTTTAGTAGTAGCATATATTTATAAACGTGGAATTAAATGCTTGCAATTACTTAATTTTATAACTCGAGGGAAAAATATAAAATTATAAGTTTTATTAGATAACTTTGCTATAGATAGCTTTATTATCGTAGCTATAATAGCGGAACTTGTAAGGCGCTTTCTTGTACCTTTTTCCCGAATTAAGGGATTTATAAAATAATTTATTTGCTTAATTTATAGCAAATCTCCTTATATAATAGCGGCAATTGCAAGAAATAACATATCTTTATCGAGGGTAAACTTTTCGGGGCTTATTAAGCCTTAAATTGCGATAATAAAGCTTCTTTTAAGTTTATTTTAAAAGGTAAAAAGCTAAGTTATATTAGCAAGTCCCTTTTAATAGTCGGGACGTTTACTAGGTCTATTAATAGCATTCAAGGCACCTTTCTAGTAAGTAATCTTAAAATTATAAGTAATAAAGTATATTACTTATTATACTTAGTAGCTCTTTAAGTACTTTGTTTTTATAAAGTATTTAAGGTTATTATAGTTAGTTAAAACCTCGATTATGTGCTTAAAACCCTTAAAGTAGTGTCTTTATTGCTTAAAAGCTTTTATAATTGCTAGTAACTTAGAATTATAAGTCTAGTAATTGCATTTGGCACCGGATAGCTTCCGGGACTAAAATGTTATAAGATGCTGATGCTTATGCGTTTTAGCATTTATATCGACTTGTTAAAAGAGATAGCTAGCGATAATAAACTTAAATATATTAGTTTTTACACAAATCTTTTTAAAGGGGTCGAAATAGATAAAAATAAGCGCTTAAGTAAAGGTAGCTTTAAGTTTTTAAAAACTTTATTTAGCATCCGAAGTCCACTTAAAGGGAGTAATTTTTCGGCTATTCTTTATATTAATTAAGAGATTTATAAAGCTATATGCTATATGCGAGTACTTATAAACAAAACGGTAATAGAAATTTGCAAATCTAAGAAATACTTATATATTATAAAACGATTTTAGCTTAAGCTACTTAATAATGCTATAAATCCTTTTAAGGTCCGGTTTAACTTTATTAACTTTAACGCAAAAGCTTAAAAATTCAAGTTTTTATACGCTAAACTTATATTTGCTAAGCTTAGCGTATAGCTTATATTTATAAAGCTTAGCTATAACTTGGCGCATATGCTCTTTATACTCTTCGGGGTTTTTTGAGTATATAAGGATATTATTTAAATATATAACTACAAAATAGTTTAAGAGTCTTGCTATAAACGTATTAATATACGCTTAAAACGTGGCTAAAGCATTTGCTAGGCTAAAGGGCATAACAAGGTACTTAAAATGTTTATAATAAGTATAAAATGCCGTCTTTTATTTATAGCCCTTACAAATACGAATCCGATAATACGCATCTTTTAAGTTAAGCTTTGTAAAGACTTTAGCGCTTATTAGGCAATTTAGTATCTTATTAATTAGTAAAAGAGGGTGTCGATTCTTAATTGTAACTTTATTTAAGCTATAATAATTAATATAAAGGCGTAACCTGCTATCCTTTTTAAGTATAAAAAGGATAAAGGCTCTTGCTAAGCTTATAAATGGCCGAATTTAGCGCTTCTTAATAGCATTTGCTAGATATAACCTTAAAGCTTCGAGCTAAACTTTAAAAAGATTATATAAAAGCTTATATAAAGGCGGATTAGTAATATCGATAAAATGTTTAAACCCTCCTTGCTTTAGAAGTTTACTAGCTTTACTTTTATTAAAAACGTTAGCAAGGTTATTAAGGTATTCCGGCAATTTAGCAAAACCTTTTAGTAATAGCTTAAAAATTTAGTAAGTTAAGATAATATTTGTAATAAATTCGAGTTTTTAGATAAAAGCAATAATAAAATAGCTTTTATATTAGTATAAAGACTAATTAATTAAATAGTTATAATTACCCTTGCTTATAAAGAGGACTTAGAAGGTAACTTTTAAGTTCTTATTAAGCTTTGCTCCGAATTCCTTTAAAGTTATAATTTTAATATTATTAGGCTATACAAGTGCATATGCTTAACGCTTTTTAATATAATTATAATATTAAGCTATTATAGTTATCTAAAATTCTATTTTAAAGATTAAGCAATAACTTATAGCTTTATAGCTATAAAAATAAAGCTTATACATTCGAGTTTCCGAATAATTATTTATAATAAAGATATTAAAATCGTATATATAATATATCTTAAATTTATTATTATAAAAGGTAATAAACTTGACATTATACTAAGCAAAGGGTATAAAGCCCTTAAATTTAGCTTAATTATTACTAAAAAAATTATAATTAAAACTAGTATCCTTGAGGCTTAAAAGCTACTTAAAGGCACTAATACTCGGCTATATCAAGTAAGCTTAAATTATTATCCTTTTATTTTTATATATCTTAAGTTTATTAAGCCTTATAACACTTAAAACTTAAACTTGCCTTTTCTTATACTCTTAAATAAAGAGCTTTATTCTTGCTTTACTTGCATAATTTAATTTATATAGCGTATAATAATAATAGCGTCTTCCTTAGCCTTAGCCTTTTTAGGGAAGTTTTAAGCTTAATTAGCATACTTCGAGCACTTCTTATCTTTAAACATATATCCTTTCTAGTTATAAGTATAACAAGTAATATCGCGTCTTACTTAGCTCCCGGGGTTAAGCTTAAAGCTAGCTTAATTATTTTTAAAGCTATTTTAAGCCTTATAAGCTTTCTCTTTTCTCTTTTTCCTATTTTCCTTTAAAGTATTAAAAGAAGAGGCATTATTATTAATATTAAAGTTAAAGTTTAAGCTTCTTTTAATACTTGCTTTATGCTTTAAGCGGCGTCCTTTATTAATAATATACTTTACATATTACGCTATTTTTAACTATTAAAAAATAAAAGTAATTATCTTTTTATAAAGTATAAAAATTAATATCTTTTTAGTTTCTTAGTTTATTAAAGTAATATTAAGGGTTTAAATGCGACTAGTCTTATTTATAGCTTTAAAGTTAGCTTCGAATATAATTATCCGAGTATATAACTTAGCAATTAATTTATTTATACCCTATTAAAGGTTGCAAAGACCCTTAAAAGCATTTTAACTTCGGGCTTTAAAGGAGTTAATTATATTTGTAAAAAAAGCCTTAAACTTCTTTTAAGTAACTAGTTTATAAAAAGAGCCCTTCTTGTAATAAGCCTCTTACAAATCGTGCAAGTTTCCGCGTAATATAGTAGCTATAGCGTTTACTTTACTCGAGTAAGTGTTATAAGTCTATAATTAAGCCCGAAATAGGGCCTCTTAACTTGTTATAAATGTAGTTTACTCTTTAATATCCTTCCTTTAATACTATTTAAAGACTTTAACTTTTAAGACCTTCTCGCGCTCGAGACTTCTTTTAAAAACGTTAAACGGGAGTTTTTCTTATATTATATCTTTATTTGCATCGCTAAAACTTATAATAAGCTATTTGTCTTTAATAAAAGGAAGTGTAATAAAGGTTATATAAGAAGGGACAATTGTCGAAGGAGTAAGTTCGATAATGTGTTTAGAGGGCACTAGGTCCTTATAAATAAAAGAAGCTAGTATAGTTATAAAGCAAAGCTTTGCCCTTAAAGCGGCCTTCTTAGCCTCTAATGCGGCAATATTAGCATTTATAGCAACCTCTTTATTACTAATTCTATAACGTTTCTTAACTAAATCCGCTACTTTTGCCTTTAAAGCGGCTTCCTTTACCTTAGCTTAAGCTAATAAGGCCCGGGCTTAAGCATCTTAGAGCAATAAAGCAAAGCTAGAAAGATAATTATTATAAGCTTTTAAAGGGGACTTATTAATAATATACAATTGCGATTTGCTATTATTTTTACTATTGCTTTTATCGGTATTAGGCTAATTAAGCTTAATACTGGAACTAAGCATAAGGATAACTTTAACGTAATCGGCAAAAGATATAGTTGCTTTATTAAACTACCTCTTTTAAGGATAAAGAGATTAGCTTATAAGGATGTTATTAGTAAGTAATAAAGCAATATAAATAATTTGATAAATTTTAAAGAGTATATTTAATATAAAACTAATTTTTGCCCTTTTAGTAAGTGCAAGTAAACATCTTTAAAGCTTATAGCTTATAAGGATGTAAGACGGGTCGAATATTCCCCCGTTGCGGACTAAATATTGCTCCGGGAGTTCTAGTACTTATAGGTCACTTGATCCCTAGCATCACTAGCCCTACGCGTACAGCCGACTTCACGCATATCACAAAATGACTTAGCCACATTTTAGGCGTATATTAATACGTTTATAGCAAGACTTTTAAACTATTTTATAGTTATATATTTAAATAATATCTTTATATACTTAAAAAACCTTAAAGAGTATAAAGAGCATATATGCTAAGTTATAGCTAAGCTTTACAAATATAAGCTATACGCTAAGCTTAGCAAATGTGAGTTTAGCGTATAAGAACTTAAATTTTTAAGCTTTTGCGTTAAAGTTAATAGAGTTAAACTAAACTTTAAAAAGATTTATAGCATTATTAAATAGCTTAAGCTAAAATTGTTTTATAATATGCAAGTATTTCTTAAATTTGCGAATTTTTATTGCCGTTTTATTTACAAGTACTTGCATATAGCATATAGCTTTATAAATCTCTTAATTAATATAAAAAATAGCCGAAAAACTACTCCTTTTAAGTGGACTTTAAATGCTAAATAAAGTTTTTAAGAACTTAAAGCTACTTTTATTTAAGCGCTTATTTTTATTTATTTCGACCCTTTTAAGAAGATCCGTGTAAAAACTAATATATCCAAGTTTACTATCGCTAGCTATCTCTTTTAATAAGTTAATACAAATACTAAAATGCGTAAGCATTAGCATCTTATAATATTTTAGTCCCGGAAGCTATCTAGTGCCAAACGCAATTATTAAACTTATAATTTTAAGTTATTAGCGATTATAAAAGCTTTTAAGCAATAAAGATATTACTTTAAAGGTTTTAAGCATATAATCGAGGTTTTAATTAAATATAATAACTTTAAATACTTTATAAAAACAAAATACTTAAAACGCTATTAAGTATAGTAAGCAATATACTTTATTACTTATAATTTTAAAATTACTTACCGGAAAAGTGCTTCGAATGCTACTAACGGACTTAATAAATATCCCGACTATTAAAAGGGACTTGCTAATATAACTTAGCTTTTTACTTTTTAAAATAAACTTAAAAGAAGCTTTACTATTGCAATTTAAAGCTTAATAAGCCTTAAAAAGTTTACCTTCGATAAAGATATGTTATTTCTTATAATTGCTACTATTATATAAAGAGATTTGCTATAAATTAAGCAAATAGATTATTTTATAAATCCTTTAATCCGGAAAGAAAGTATAAGAAAGCGCTTTACAAGTTCCGCTATTGCAGCTATAATAATAAAGCTATTTATAATAAAGTTATTTAATAAAACTTATAACTTTATATCTTTCTTTTAAGTTATAAAATTAAGTAATTGCAAGCACTTAATTCCACGTTTATAAATATATACTACTATTAAAAGGGTAATAGCACTAGCCCCTCTTATAAAGCCCTTTTTAGATATTATTAAAGTAGCTTAATAAAATAACAAATAATGCAAGTCTATTATCGCTAAAAGGCTTAGCAAATATAGCGTAAATAAAAAAGTTATATAAATAATAAATAACTTAGAGCTACTCCGGTAATATAAGAGAATCTATATTCTTAATAACCTTGCTTTATATGCAAAAGTTATAAAACTTTATTATAATAACCCTTTAATAAGCTATTATAAAGTTAATAAGACCTTTAAACTCTTTTGTTACGGTTCTGGCATTCCATTCCATGTCACGTGGTCACGTGCACTAGCGCGGCTAGCATAGGCGGTGTGGAGCGGCAGAACTCGAGTATTTGTATAAACCGATCCTTTGTAAATAACCTCTTCT
>Ga0302221_10000872_pt1 | contig 20265 bp, 12 predicted proteins | sample II_Palsa_E2_1_FD_193517 | JGI IMG/M metagenome (GOLD analysis project Ga0302221, IMG submission 193517) | Peat permafrost microbial communities from Stordalen Mire near Abisko, Sweden - II_Palsa_E2_1 | ecosystem: Environmental > Terrestrial > Soil > Palsa > Peat permafrost | place: Sweden... | reverse complement strand
ATACGCCTCCACTTTTCGCGCGGCTGGACGGACTACAGAACAGGCGAATCGTCTCAAGAATTGCTGCTCCGCGCCGATAAGGAACTTTATGCCGACAAGCGCGCAGGCAAACAGGGGAACCGTGAAATTCCGCGGCCCGCGGTCCCTGAATCCGTCCTATAACCCAGGCCGTAAACCAAAAACGAGAAGATGGCCGAGTGCGTATGCCTGTCGGTCTGAACCTTCGGTTGGACTCGTGCGGATCGTTTTTCTTGGCGCGCTTGGAATGTTCCTGACAGGAACACCCTCTCTAAAAAGCTCTTGCGCCGGCATGGGGTGACTCGTAAGATACGCCCCAGTTATAGGAAGGTAACGATGCCAAAAGAAAAACCAAAAGTGAACATCGGTGAAGTAATTCGGTCTTATCGAAGCGACCGGGGCCTATCGCAAGGTGATATCGAGCGCCGCACTGGACTGCTCCGCTGCTATCTCTCGCGTGTGGAGAATGGACACACCGTTCCCTCGCTCGAAACGCTGGCAAAAATAGCGGAAGCGATGGAAATTTCCTTGGCCGATTTTTTCCCCGGCAGCGATACGCCACAAGACCGTGAGACTCGAAAAATGCTGGGAGAGCTATCAGAAGAGGAGATTCGTTTCCTGGCAGATATCAAGAAATATTCCACCACTCTTTCGGAAGACGACAAGAAGCTTGTCTTAGCCATGATCCGCAAGATGGCCACGATTATTCCTCCGGTGCGCAGCACAAAGTCTAATGGAGCTGTTGCCCGCCGCCCGGAGTACTAGCCCGCGAGTTGCCAGACCTCGGTGCCTCACCATCCCGGGCAGTCTCGCGGCACACTGTGTTCGCCGAAGATTTAAGGACAGCACAGGAGAGCACCTCCGCTACCCAACTACCCTCCGCTCCGCTACAATAGAGATGCGATGACACAGAAACGCCACAAGACCGTCGGTGTCAAAGTCGGCAAAATCCAGGTGGGCGGAGGCGCGCCCGTGGTCGTGCAGTCCATGACGAACACGGATACAGTTGACATCGCTTCCACCACCCAGCAGTGCTTCGAACTCGCGCAAGCGGGATCCGAACTGGTTCGCATCACCGTCAATATCCCGGAAGCCGCTGCGGCAGTCCCGGAAATCAAGAAGCGCTTGCTCGACGCCGGCTGCGACGTCCCCTTGATTGGTGATTTTCACTACAACGGCCACGTGCTCTTGAAGAAATATCCCGATTGCGCCGCCGCGCTCGATAAATACCGCATCAATCCCGGCAACGTGGGCCACGGCCAACGTCGCGACGAGCAATTCTCGACGATCTGTAGCGTAGCGCGCGAACACAACAAACCCGTGCGCATCGGCGTGAATGGCGGCTCGCTGAATCAGGAACTCGTCATGCGCAAGATGCAGGAGAACACCGATCGCGACCTTGGCAAATCATCTGAGGAAATCATTAACGAGTGCATGGTCCTTTCCGCTCTCCAATCCACGGAACTGGCCCTCGAATGCGGCTTGCGCAAGGATCAAATAATTATTTCCTGCAAGGTTTCTCGCCCGCATGACCTCGTGGAAATTTATCGCGACCTCGCGCAGAAGACGGATCAGCCTCTGCACCTCGGCTTGACGGAAGCGGGCATGGGCGCAAAAGGCCTGGTTTGGTCCGCGGCTTCCATGGGAATCCTGCTCGGTGAAGGGATTGGCGACACCATCCGCATCTCGTTGACGCCCCGCCCCGGCGGCGATCGCCGCGAGGAAGTGTATGCCGCCTGCGAACTTCTGCAGTCACTCGGGCTGCGAACCTTTGCGCCCAGCGTCACCGCCTGCCCCGGCTGCGGCCGCACCACAAGCACGACGTTCCAGGAACTAGCCGAAAGTATTCAGGGATACATTCGCGACAAAATGCCGGAATGGAAGCGCCATTACGAAGGCGTGGAAGAATTGAAGCTGGCAATTATGGGCTGCATCGTGAACGGCCCCGGCGAATCAAAAGCGGCCAATATCGGAATCAGCTTGCCCGGCACAGGCGAGTCGCCTCGTTGCCCCGTTTACATCGATGGCCAGCATTTCACGACGCTGGAAGGAAATTACGACGAACTGTCTGCGGCCTTTCAGACTCTGCTCGATGATTACGTCGAGACCAAATATCACAAGCGCGAAACACCGCTGCCGGCCACTACCGCGCCCTTTGCTCCCGCGCCCGCCAAGCCTTCCCTCCGCGTCCTCGCTTAACGGCTTTACGCCACGCGCAACACGATCTTCCCGAATTGCTCGCGATGTTCCAGCCGCGCATGCGCTTCTGCGCACTTTTCGAGCGGAAGCACCACGTCAATCACCGGCTTCAGCAGGCCTCGCCGGAAAAGTTCCAGCGCGCTAAACAATTCAGCCTTGCTTCCCATGAACGACCCTAGTATCGAAAGTTGCCGCACGAACAGGAAGCGCAAATCGATCTTCGCGTCGAATCCGGTCGTCGCGCCGCAGGTAACCAGTCTTCCGCCGGGCGCAAGGCTTCGCAGGCTTTGATCCCAGGTGGCCTGTCCCACGTGCTCGAACACGACGTCCACGCCGCGGCGGTTGGTCATACGCTTCACCTCATCCGCGATGTCATTCTCCGAATGCAGGATCATGGAATCCGCGCCGAGCTCTTTCCCCTTGATCACCTTTTCCTTCGTCCCGGCCGTGGCAATCACACGCGCGCCGGTCGCTTTCGCGATTTGAATGGCCGCGGCTCCCACTCCGCTGCCCGCACCAAGAACCAGAACTGTTTCGGCAGGCTTTAGTTGCGCTCGCGTAATCAGCATATGCCAGGCCGTCAGTGACACCAGCGGAAACGCCGCCGCTTCCTCGAATGACATATTCTCCGGCATCGGCACAATGTTCACGGCGGCTGATTTCACATATTCCGCGCACCCGCCGTCCACCATCTGACCGAATAGCATGTACTGGCGGCAATAATTGTCATTTCCCGCCAGGCACTGCGCGCAACGCCCGCAGGAAATCCCAGGCTGCAGCAAAACCCGTTCCCCAACTTTTATGCCTGTAACTTTCTCTCCCACCTCGGCCACTTCCCCGGCAATGTCGCTACCGGGAATGTGAGGAAGCGGAATCTTGATTCCAGGCAGCCCGCCTCGCAGAAAGAGATCTAGGTGATTCAGCGCGCAAGCCCGCACGCGGACCAGAACGTCGAACGCATCAATCTGCGGCTTCGCCACATCCGTGTACTGTAAAACCTCGGGTCCGCCGTGCTCTGAATAAATGATTGCCTTCATAAGCTCCTCTTGGGTAGCGCAGCGCGAAACCAACCTAACACCCAGCCGTATCCGTGTCCAGAATCACTCGGAGAACCGATTGACGCGAATCGATCGATAGCGTATCGTGCCGACAAGACACGACCGCAACCGAACGCTTCCTCAGGTTGACTATGCCCAATCGGCCCTCTACACGCTGGCAAACCGTCCGTGAAGGCGTGCGCTGGCGCGGACTGTTTGTTTCGTTGTTGCTTGCATTGCGCGAACTGCTTCGTCCTTTTATGTATTCGCATGCCTGGCACATTTTTCAGACCAACCTGCAGCGGCCTTTGTTCGAGCCCTACCCGAAAGAGCAAGTCGAGGTGAAGGTATTCGCCGGGAGCCAAGATCTCGAGGCGGCCACCGCAGTTATCTCGTTAATGGGTATCCCTGCAGCAGAGATTGCCGCGCGTTTCGGACGAGGCGACGCAGCGGCTGTCGCATATGTCGAACGCGAAGCGGCAGGATACATGTGGATTACTTTCGCCACCGGTATGGAGCTCGCATTCGGAGTAAGTTGGATTCTCCGTCCGGACGAGGCTCTCCGTTATGGTGTGTTCGTTGTTCGCAGCCGTCGTGGACTCGGAATTCACAGCTCTATGAATCGCGCCTTGAATGAATACGCGCGTCAGCGCGGTGCCACTCGAACGTTCGGGGGCATCAGCGCTCTGAACTCACAGTCCCTGAATCTTGCAAAACACGCGCGCAATCCTAAGATCATGACCGTGATCATCATCTATATTCGCGGCGTGAGCTGGACCTTCGCGAAGACAATGGGAGCCCCACTTGAGTCACACTTCTCTCGATCGTCGAAAGATCTGTACCGCTCGCGAAAGTCCGCCGGTGACGAACTCTGAATCTTGGCTGGGCGCTCTAATCGCAACGCGAGTATCCCGGCTTTTTGTTTCGGCCCACGCGGAATGGGGCAAGCTCTAAAAGCGGCGATTGATCTGCGACGACGGCCCAATCCCGGGCCGCATGTGGTGGCTGGCTGCTGCGAAGTTGCGTTCCACAACGGAACATTCGTGGGCATTTTGTCGCCGAACTTCCCGCCGCGCCAAACTGTAAACGCTTTGAGCCAAGCAGCATAGCGGGCAGATAGCAGGTGTTGGATGGTTGATACACGGAGAATCAACAGTTATATCAACAGCGTTCGCTTTTTCTTTCAAATTCATTGACAGATGGCGGCTAGGAATATACCTTCTTGGTGCGGTCCCAGCCAGCGCTTTACCGAACGGGCGCGGAAGCGCACAAATAATCTCGCCTATAAAAATCGTTAGGAGACATTGAGATGCGACGAATTGGACACCTCTTCACCCTTGCGGTGGCAGTCGCGCTTTGCGCGAGCGCCAGCTTCGCACAGGAAGGGAAGCTGAAGATCAAAGTGACGCCGTCCCAGGCGTACGTGTTCGTGGATGGCAACGGCATCCGCGAAGGAAGCCGCGGTATCAAACTGAGCGCCGGGAAGCACACGGTGGTGGTGGTTAACTACGGATACAAGATCTCTACGCAAGACGTTAACATCGAGGCCGGAAAATCCACCGACCTCGTTGTGTCGCTGCAACCGTACGGCGACAAGGTTGCCGGCCCCTGGGGCCGCGTCTATATCTCCGGAACAGACGTTCGCGCCGCGGTTCTTTCGAATGGAAAGACTCCCGGCTATTTCGTCGGCCACGTGGACGAATTCAATAACGACTTCTGGGTCTGGAAACAGGAATTGCTCCTCCCTCCGGGAACGCACCATCTAACGATCACGCGGGGCGGCAAAGACCTATGGACCGGCGACGTGAAAGTCGAGGCTGGGAAGAAAGTCTCGATCAACGTTGGCAAGAACACGCAGGTCACCACGGATTGGAGCAATCGCCAGGCTGAACTGCAAAAGAAGGCGCCGTTGCCACGGTTCTATGCGGGCATCGCCAGCGCGACTGTAGTCGTCGCGCCGGTAAAGGCTGTGATCACAAATGCTACCGCAAACATCAACTGCAGCCAGAATACGGACATTGCCTGGCAGACCACTGATGCTGTAGATGTGACCATCGATAATGGAGTCGGCGCTGTGGACGCAAGCGGCAGCAAGTCGGTTTCGCCGCGCGCAACTACCACCTACACGCTGACTGCGGCGGGACCCGGCGGGATCGTAACCGGCACCGAAGCTGTTAACGTCAACACCACCGCGGTAGCTAGCCTCACGTCAAATCCCACGGAACTGCACTATCGCAAGATCGGCGACAAAGTCATCACCGATGACAATGGCACGCTGACTTGGACCACCTCGAACGCTGACTCCGTCAACATCGACCCAATCGGCAAAGTGGATCTCAACGGCAGCCAGACGATCAAGGCAGACCCGACCAAGACTGACATCGGCTCCGTGGACGAGAACCGGAACTACAGCCTGACGGCGACAAACGTCTGCGGCGGAACTTTGACGACAACCGCGGCCGTTCACGTGACCGGCTCTATCGAGCCGATTCCAGCCGTCGTTCTGCAGAGCATCTTCTACCCCACGGACTATCCGGATAAGGGGCACCCGCAAGTTGGCCTGGTAAAGAGCCAACAAACGGAACTCGCCACGCTGGCCGACGGGTTTAAGAAATATCTCGAATACGACGGCGATGCGAAGCTCTCGATCGAATCGCACGCGGACATCCGCGGCTCAAAGCCTCACAACCAGGATTTGAGCGAGCGTCGCGTCGAGCGTATCAAACAGTATTTGGTCGATCAGGGCATCTCCGCCGACAAAATTCAGACTGCCGCGTACGGAAAAGAGCGCCAGCTGGAAAAGTCGGAAGTAAAGACCCTGGAAGACACCAATCCGAACAAGGCCCCCAAGGCGCGTGAACGGAACAAAGAGGGCAGCTGGCTCGCCTACAACCGCCGTGCGGACATTGTGCTATTGCCTTCCGGCAACAAGTCGGCGCAGTTCTACCCGAACAATGCCGACGACTCCGGAATCATCTGGCAGATGCCGAAGCCGCCGCTCAAGAGGGTCGAAGCAGCTCAATAGTTATTTTTTTAGGCTCGTATCACGAAAAGCGCCGGAGAGCGAACCTCTCCGGCGCTTTTTTTTGGCATGATGAAATTTGGGTCCGCCTCAGCCTTTATCGAGAGCGGCAAGAAGCGCAGCGGGAGTGGCGTTGTCGCCGAAGGTTTTGCTCATATGGGAGAAGCGGTCGATATTTCCCGGCGCGAAGATGAAACTCCCGCCGAGCTGAAAAGGATTCTGGCCAAGTTTGTGCTGATGATGCCCGGCCGCCTTCGCGCGATTGCGGCTCTCGAAATTATCGCGGCGAGCCAGGTGCAGCAGATTGGCGGAACGCAGGTTAGCGACGGCGTAAGCCTCGCGCTGTTCGTCGATCAACAGGGGAAACGCGATTCCCGTTTCTTCACGGAAAATGCGCGCGTAGTTGCGGTCGCCAAGGCCGATGGCGGCGAGCGACGCGCCCTTATCCAAAAAGGCTTGTTCGTGTTCGCGCAACTGCGCGACGTGCTCGCGGCAAAAAATTCAGCCATAGTGCCGTAGAAAAACGATGACGGCGGGCCTGTTCTCCCATAACGAACCCAGACGGATTTCTTGGCCATTGGCGTCCGGGAGAACGATATCTGCGAGCCTCTTGCTGAGAGTTTCCTGCACGTAGAATCATCATTGCTGACCTAATATTCTTCTGTCAAGATCGCAGTCTCCTGCTTGCGCGCTGGGCGGGTCTTGGTCCACGTCGCCACGGTTATACGCCCACGGACTGTCTGACCTTTTCCTGTTGAGCGCGCGCACCGAGACCGCGCGTTAGGGTTTGGCCCCTTGGTGGTTGGGAAGGTTCGGTGTCAACTTCGGGATGATGAATTCTTGAATCAGATTGGAGGCGGCAGTTGCGCCGATCCCTATTCCCTCGTTTTCAAACACTAATCCCGCTCCCCGATCTTGCGCTGGGTAGTAAAGATTTGAAATACCGCCTGAGGCCAGGCCTCCAAGGATGCCGGAGTAATTTAGCTGCCAGTGCCCGTTGTCGCCCTTGCAAATCACCGAATTGGCGATGGCATACAAGATCCGCGATCGTGTGCTGCCGGTTCCCTTGTAGAAATAACGCGGATCCTGTTTCAGCAGCGCCGGCAGAACGGCACCTCCGAGGAACGTGCCTGTAACCGTGTCGGCGTAGGCGGCGCCGTAGCGCTTTCCGTAACCTTGTGCGCCTTGCCCATATCCGCTAAATTGGTTTTGAGCCTGCTCGAGGCCGGCGATGGCTCCCGTCACCGCGAATGTGACCGGGTCCACGGTCGTCTTCCAAGCCAGCTCGTACTTCTGCTTGGGTGTCAGAGGAACTGCATCGGGGACGTAACTAACATAAAAATTTGGAAAGACGCCCAGCACGCGCTGCTTCTCTTGCTCCTTGATTTGCTGCTCTGCCAATTCGACAGGTGGCAGCCCAACACGCACTTCAGTGACTTCGGTGGCCACTGCCAAGGCGATCTGCGGGACGATGTAGAACTCCCCGGGCCGCAGTATTGCGGAATATGTCTGCGTAGCGAAGCCCACCTTCGTAACGGTCACCTTAAACGCACCGGAAGCTATGTTGGCAAAGGAGAATTGCCCATCTTCGCCTGAAAGCATGTCGTGCGTTGGGGGTTGGTCTCCATTCGTGAGTGTTACGCGCGCTCCCGCGACGACAGCTCCAGTTTGATCGACAACCGTTCCGGTGACGTCTCCGGACGACCGTTGCAAGGGTCGTGGCTCGCCCTCGGATACCCCTGTTTCCGGCGCGTTAGGTGCACCCCTCTCCGCTCCCAGACCGGGAGTGGACTGCTGTGACTGAGCCGGAGCTGGAAATCCGCAGAGCAGGACACAAAGGCCCAGGCCAACGAACTTCCCACAGCCAAAGACCCAGTTCCGGACGTTTCCACCCCTAACATTCCCGTACGAGTTTTTGTTCGTGGAATTCACGGTTATTATTTTATAGCCTTCCCTGTGTCTTTCAGCACAGCTATGTTTGACTGTGTGTAGTTGTTTGAGGTTGCACAGCGAAAGGCGTAAAGGCGAATATAACTAGATTAGTAACGAAACTTCTACGGAAGGGCTTGTGGTCGACAACGAATCAAAATGTCCGGTCAGCGGGAAGCGCAAGTACACGACCGAAGGCGAAGCTCTGGCGACTGCCGCGCACCAGATCGCAACCGCCAATGCGCCGAAGGATCTGCGGGCCTATCGATGCTCCTGGTGTGACGCTTGGCATCTGACCAAAAATGCAGGAAGAACACCCGCCTCGCGCTGAGCTCCTCTCCGGGTAGCCGGTGCGCGCTGACCTCTACGGCAGCAATTCCTGTGTCAGTACGGCTCCGCCCATGGACACCAGCACCGAGGATTCCTTGACCGCCTTGTGGGAATCCTGGGCCACCCAAAGCGTTTCCTTCTCGTCACCGCCATCGGCCGAAGTGATGTCCACTTTGTACGCATCGAAAGTGCCAGCGGGCACCGTCACTTTTTCGACAGCGGAAACATTCAGCTGCAGCAGCTTCACTTTTTGTTTCTGGACATCGAAGTTGCGGAAGGTGGCGCTATAGCCCTCGGCCAAGGGCAGGCACGCGATGGACTGTTTCGAGCCTGCGCCATCAGCGAACAACGGTCCACCCAGGTCGACTGAGACAGGTTTATCCTGTCCGTTCATGTTCACGTTGCCTGCAGCTTTGTCGCCGGTGAAATTGAGGTCGATCACCGCTGGTCCTTGTTTCAAATTGAGCGAGCGGGCGATCAATGTCCCTTTATCCAGCGTTGATACTTCGGTTACCGTCCCTTGCGGTGTGTCAATCACGTCTGTCGCGGTCCAGGCAGCGCCGCCGTCCGAAATGGTGGTCGAGACGCTAAGCGGAACCTGCTGGCCGCCAATCTCGAGCTTGGCTTGATACTTGTATGTGCCGGGCTCCAGGTCCCTGGCCGGCTTCGGAGCGCTCACCGAGCTTGCGTCGATTTTCTTGGCCAATACCACGGTCTTTGGATCGACTGTGATTTCTTTCAGGCGCGCCATAACTTCTGGTGTCCCGTCAGTCTGGGCGCGCCCGCCAAGATACTTGGCGAAGAATATTTCTGTGGCCATAACCGAAGCCATGTTGTTCACCGGTCGCGCAAAGCCGTGGCCTTCGTCGGGAATCAGCAGGTATTCCACGGGGAAGCCGCGGTCGCGCAGCGCGATCACAATCTGCTCGGACTCCGCATGGTTCACCCGCGCATCGTTGGCGCCTTGCGCAATCATTAGCGGCGTTTTGATTTTGCTTGCCCAGGTGAGAGGCGAGCGCTCTACCAGCAACGCTTTCCCTTCCGGCGTCGTGGGATTTCCCATGCGCTGATAGAACATCTGGCGGATGGATTCCCAGTACGGCGGGACCGAATCCAACAGGGTAATCAAATTGGAAGGACCGAACAGATCCACAGCCGCGGCGTAAAGATCCGGAGTAAAAGCCACACCCGCCAGCGTGGCGTAGCCGCCGTATGATCCGCCGAAGATTCCCACGCGCTTCGGATCGGCAATGCCTTCGTCTACCAGGTACTTCACGCCCCAGGTGACGTCGTCCTGCATCTTGCGGCCCCATTGCTGGTTGCCCGCGTCTTCAAATTTCTTGCCGTAGCCGGTGGACCCGCGGAAGTTCATGCTCAACACGGCATAACCGCGGTTGGCAAAGAATTGCGCATATCCGTTGTAACCCCAGAAGTCACGCCCCCACGGCCCGCCGTGCGGGAAAATAATCGTAGGCAGATTTTTGGCCGGCACGCCTTTGGGCAAAGTGAGATAGGCCGGAATCTCCAGCCCATCCGACGACTTGTAGTGCACCGGCTTCATCTCCGCGAGGTCTGCTCGCGGAAGCTTTTCCCGTACCTTATATTGCAGCGCCAGCTTGTGGTCTTTGCGGTCGAAGAGATAGGTCTCACCCGGCTCCGTGTCGCTGTTGGCCGTCACCAGCCAAATCTTCTCGTCCAGCGTGGCCGAATTCAAATTCACTTCCTTGCCCGGGAACTTTCCATCGAGCCATTTGAAATCGGCGCCAAAACCTTTGTCCTTGAAGTAGTAGCGCGGCTTGTCTTCCACATACAACGTGAACGCCAGTTCGTCGGTTGCTTCGTTAAAGAAGGCCCCGCCGAAATCCACTTTCTTCAGCGGATCGGATTCCACGATCTCCGTTTTCCCTGTTTCCGGATCGAGCAGCGCCAGCGAGGTCAAGTCGATGTCGGCGCCCTTATTGGTCTCCATGTACGCGCGCTTGCCGTCTTTCTGAAAACGGATCACGTCGCAAGCTTCAAAAACGTTGCAGGAATAGATCTTGGTGAATTTGTCGGAATCGACGCGAAGAATTTCCGTGTCGCCGTTCTCCGCGGAGCGCGTGGCCAGCCGCAGATTTCCCTGCAGATCGAACTGCCAGCCTTCGATGCGTTCGGTGTTCTTGCGCATCAAGGTCTTCTCGCCTGTCGAGATCTTGAGCTTGTAAAGGTCGTGCCAGGATTTGTCGCGGTCGTTCAGCCCGATGTAAACCACGTCCGGATCATTTTTTGGAACATCGACAAGTTCGACGCGCACACCCTTCAGGCCGGTCAAATCGCGCGAAGCTGGAGCGTCCGCGCCTTCCGCCGGTTTGGCGCTGGGATCCACGGCATAGACGTTGTAGTTTTCGTCGCCGGCGTTGTCTTTCACATACAAAATGTATTTGCCGTCACGGGTCCACAAGAATCCGGCGATTGGCCGCTTGGCTTCCGTGGTCAGCAGCCGCGCCGCGCTGAACGGTTCATTCACGCCCTTCACATAAACGTTGCGCGTGTCCTTCCACGGCTTCTGGAACGCCAGATACTTTCCGTCGGGCGAGATTTGGGCGCCCGCGATTTCCGGATTGCCGAAGATCAATTCGCGGTCGATAATCGGCGGCAGGCCGCCGTTGGAAGTCGTGTTTTTGCCGGTCTGCGCTGCGAGCGATGAGGCGGCGAGCGCCAGACACAATAGGCCCTTGAGCATCTTTTTCATAAGATTAATTTCCTTTTAGCATGGAGAAGAGTCAGATTGGATCGCGACTAATTCGCTCTAGATTATCTGTGCAGCCGGTCGTTGCTGTCCACCGGAATTTCCGTGCAGTAGCGGAAAGCCGCGCTCACTAGATCGGGGATGTTGGTGTCGCGGCGCTCTCCGGGTAGAGGCGTTCGAACTCCGGATCGCCGTGAAGGAGGTTTAGGTCTGGGTCGCGGCGCGTCCACACGGCATCCTTGGAGCCCGCTTCCCAGGCCTGGCGCAAGGCATTCAGGGCCTCCGCCTTTTTCTTCAGGAGGCAGTACACGCAAGCCGCATTGTAGAGAATCGAGGCTTCATTGGCGCGCAAGGTGACCGCCAGGTTGAGTTCGCGCAAGGCGTCGTCCGTGCGTCCCAATTCGGCGTAGTTGCCACCCAGCAGGATGCGCGCTCGTGCGTCCTCCGGCACCTGTTTCAAGTGGTGCTCCAGCGCGAGGCAGAATCTCTCATTCAATTTCTGTTTAGCCTGATCCTTTTCCATCGCGCCAAGACAGTTCCTGATCGGCACATAAACGTTATAGTCCTCGCCGCTCGATTCAATGGCCGCTTCCGCCAGGTCCAGGACTTCCTGATAGCGGCCCGCGGCAAAGAGAGCACGGCAGAACAGGTAATAGGCGCCGTCGCAGTCATGTTTACGTTCAATGGCTTTTTTGACCATGCGCACGGCTTCGTCATACAGTCCTGCGGCGTACAGAACCCAGGCCTGGCTGAGGTGTGTTTCGGGCAGGTCCCAGCGTAGCGCGACGGCCCTGCCGGAAGCCTCGCGCGCGCGCTCGATCCATACCTGATCGCGACTGAACAGGGAGTAGTACATCGCGCAGGCGTTGGCGCACGCAGCGTAGGCCAGGGCGAAACTGGGGTCCATGGTCACCGCGTTCTCGAACATCTGCAGAGCGAACTCGACGTCCTGGCGAGTCAGTCGCCGCGCGTAGCGCTTGCCGCGCAGGTAGAGATCGTAAGCCTGCGGGTTTTCCGTGGGCTTGTCGGCCAGTGCCTCCAATTCCTGCGGCGAAAGTGTTACGCGCAAGGCCTCCGCGATTTTGCGGGCCATTTCGTCCTGCACTTCGAAAACGTCCTTCATCTCCCGGTCGAAGCGATCCGACCAGAGGGGAAAATCGGTGTGCGTGTCAATGAGCTGTGCGCTGATGCGCAAGCGGGCGCCGGCACGGCGCAAGGTGCCGGTAAGGACGTAGGCCGCGCCGAGTTGCTGGCCGATCTGCGCCGGGGTCACGGGCTTGTCCCGGAACGCCAGAACGGTTGGGCGCGAAAAAGTGTTCAGCCCCCGGATCTTGGAAAGCTCGGTGATTACGTCCTCGGTGATGCCGTCGCGCAAGTATTCGTCTTCCTTCGCGCCGCTCTGGTTTTCGAAGTAGAGCACCGCGACGGATTTTTGCTTGGCTGCGGCCGCGGACGGCACGGAAGGCGACGAGCTTTTTTCCGCGGCGGGGCGGCGGCTCGAATCAAGATCTCGCTTGATGCGCTTCAGATCTGCGCGAAGTTCTCCGGCGGTCTGGTAGCGTAGGTCGGTATCTTTCTCCAGCGCCTTGCCGAAAACGTTTTCCATCGCCGCGGGCAGGCGTGGATTTAACTCCTTCGCCGACACCGGCGCGGAGTGCAGAATTCCGTCGAAAATAACCGCCGACGTTCCGCCGGAGAACGGAACCGACCCGGTAGCCATTTCGTAGAGCACGACCCCGAGCGAAAATAAATCTGACCGTGCATCCAGTTCTTCTCCGCGCGCTTGTTCCGGCGACATATACGCGACCGTGCCCATGGCGCTGCCCGGGCTGGTCAGTTGCTCTTTATCCAGCACATGCGTTTGGGTGCGCATGGAGGTAGCACCCACCGATTCGGCGGCGTGCTGGTGCACAGCGGTGAGCTTTGCCAAACCAAAATCCAGAATCTTCGCCTGCCCGCGCTCCACTAGAAAGATATTTGCAGGCTTCATGTCGCGATGGACGATTCCCTTGGAGTGCGCCGCATCAAGTCCGTTAGCTATCTGAATGCCGATCTCCAAAAGCTCCGATATTTCGATGGGCTTCCCGGCTATACGGTGCTTCAGTGTCTGGCCCTCAAGCAGCTCCATGGCGATAAACGGCCGTTCTTCGAATTCTCCGATATCGTGAATGGTGCAAATGTTGGCATGATTGAGCGCGGATGCAGCTCGCGCTTCGCGACGGAATCGCTCGATCGCCTGAGGATCATGGGAGATATCGTCGGGAAGGAATTTCAGCGCGACATTGCGGCCAAGCCGCGAGTCTTTAGCTTTGTAGACCACACCCATTCCTCCGCCCCCAAGTTTTTCGAGGACGCTATAGTGGGAGATGGTGCGGCCTACATAAGAAGAAGTATCAGGCACAGGCCGTGCATTGTACGACAGCGCTTGCGTGCTGGCAATCGCGCAGCATGTTACTCAACACGCAAATTTCACGGGTAGCCGCAGAATGGTGCGTCGCGTGCGTTCAGTGAAGCCCTTCAACCAAATACTCCGTTGAAATCGCGGGGTGGTATTGGTAGGCGTAACTCTTTCCGTCGCGCGAGGCGGTCACGGTGAGACCGTTCGCGAGCGCGAGAACTCCCGGAAGAGCTATAGTGTGCAGCAAAGTGCGTTTGCCGCCGGCGAGTTCGACGCGCCAGATCTCGAACCCGCCGTCGTGGCGCGAGACCCGGACGAGCAGCGCGGCATCGTCGAGCGTGAAGTCAAAGGGACGGTCATCTTTCTGCAGCTGGGGCAGCGGCTGGGGCTCTCCGCCTCCGATGGGGAACAACTGAGATTGGGAGTGAGCGTCGGTGGTCACCATGCGCTTTCCGTCTGACGAGAGGGCGACCATTCTTATTCCCTCCGGCGTGATGGGCGTCTCGTTGCCGTTTGTGTCAATCAGATATGCACGATCCGTGTGGCCGGGTTCGGACCCGTTGGCGATGAGGCGCCCGTCAGGCAGCCAGCGCGAGAACGTGTGAGCTATTTTTGAGTGAGTAAGCTGGCGGGGCTCACCAGTTCCCGTGGGCAGAAGCGTAATCTGAACGGGAGGAACCGGCAGACGACCTGCAGCCCAGGCCCCATCAGGTGACAGATCGTCCGGGATGCCGTCTCCGAGCCGCACCGCGGGCGAACCATCCAGATTGCGTAGAAACACGCTGTACATCTTGCCGGCGTGCTCGTCGCCAAAAAGAATTTGCTTGCCGTCGGCCGCAAAGCGCGCGCCGAATACCCAGTCCATCCAGGTGAAATCACGGGCTTCGGGATGTTCGGGAGTGAAAACCATCAGGACGCGGCGCTCGCTTTGCTGGGCCAGAAGCGCGCGGCCGTCGGGAAGCGCGTCCTGAACATCAACATCTCCCGGGACGGAGTATAGAGACCGCTCGCGCCCTCGCAGGGTTACGGCGTAAAGCGAACGGTGGACTCCCTCGGCGATGGCGTTGAACCATATCTCATCTCCATCCGGAGACCACGTCACGCCCTGTACCGAGCCATAGCCGCTGCCCAGCTGTTTGCGATGCCCTTCCAAATCCACGACTGCCACCGCGCCTTTATCGTCGCCGAAAACCGGATGATCGAGGAAGGCGATGCGTTTACCGTCGCGCGAGAAACGCGGATGGCTGATCCATCCCGCGGTTTCGTAGAGCACTTTGCCCACGGGATATTCCAGGCGATAGACGTGGCTGGCCGGAACAAACCGCACGACCGCGAAGTCCTTACCGTCCGGCGCCCAGTCGGCATACTGAATGGAATCCAGCACTGGTCGAGGCGCTCCGCCGCCCAGAGGGAGCCGCGCTAAAGTGCCCGCGCGTGCGTATCCGGCCCCGACGGATTGAAGATGTTGTATCACGAGCAGCTCGCCGCCGGACGATACGGATGCCAGGGAATCCGCCTCTACTCCCAAGGGTCGTAGTCCCGGGCTGTCTATTTGACCAGTGTAAAGTCCGAGAGCGGTATCCGACCCCCAGCGCGACACGCAGACGAAGCCTTGGCCGTTGGGCAGGAAGCGAGCGGATTCAACGTAGCCTTGCTGGAAGGTCAGCTGCGTGAATTTTGGCGGCTCGGTGCGGGCTGTCGCGCGCGCCAGAAACCATGTCGCCGCCAGCAGCAGAACCAGCGCGAGGGCGCCGATCGCCGCGAGCATCCACGGCCGGATCCTTTTCGTTGCGCCGGCTTCGGTGATTGCGCGCGTGGCCGTCGAGCTTCGCAAGCCGCTCAACTCACCGAGTTGGAAAGCGATGTCTCCCGCGGATTGGAAGCGCTGTTGCGCGTCCTTTTCCATGCAGTGATGAACGATGCGGTCCAGCGTCGGCGAAATTTCGTGATTCGTGGAGGTGAGCTCCGGCGGCTCGTGATGCAGGATCGCGCTCATCAAATCCGCTGCGGTGTCTCCTTGGAACGCGCGGCGGCCCGCCAGCATTTCATAAAGCACGGCGCCAAAGCTGAAAATATCGCTGCGCGCATCCAAGGGTTTTCCGCGCACCTGCTCGGGCGACATGTAGCCGATGGTGCCCATCACCACGCCTGCTTGTGTGGCCGAACCTAAGGAGGCCAACGTGGCGTCAGAGTCGGCCGGCGCAGCTTCGGTGAGTTTGGCGAGACCGAAGTCGAGAATCTTTACGCGGCCGTCGTTAGTGACGAAAATATTCTCGGGCTTCAGATCGCGGTGCACGATGCCGCGTTCGTGCGCTGCGGCCAGGCCTCGCGCGATTTGGACGGCGTAATCGAGCGCTTTGCGTTCGCGTAGCGGACCGGTGGACAGACGCTCGCGCAGCGTGGCGCCTTCGAGCAATTCAGAAACGATATATGGGGAAGCAGCCGCAGCGACCGCTGCGCCGCTTGTCGCGCTGGCTCCGGTCGCTTCCTCAGTCAGAGGCGTTGCACCGACATCAAAGACAATCAGCAAGTTCGGATGATTCAGCGCGGCCACGGCTCTGGCTTCTTGTTCGAAACGGCGCAGGCGGTCGCGGTCGCTGGCCAGAGAATTCGGAAGGATTTTGATGGCGACGTCGCGCTGGAGGCGCGTATCGCGGGCGCGGTAAACTTCGCCCATGCCTCCCGCGCCGAGCAGAGATTGAATTTCGTAAGGACCGAGTTTTGTTCCGGCAGCGAGGGACATTAGAGCGCGCCATTATAGAACAGGCAGGCATCGTCGTATGGAAAATATCATCATCTTTAGCTTCTAGTTGATTTGTGACAGAGCAAGTAGAATCCTCGCGACGATGCCAACCAAGAGCTCGCACGAGAAAGTTCGGATCGTTTCGCTCGCGCCGAACGTTTCCTCCATTCTGCTGGCGCTGGGCGCCGGGCGCGAGCTCGTCGGCGTGAGCAAATGGTGTAAAGACGTCGCGGAAGTGGGCGGGCGTCCGCAAGTGGGCGATTGCTGGAAGATGAATATCGGCGAAGTAATGCGCCTCAAGCCCACCATGCTGATCGGCTCCGTGCCTTTCGCGCCTGACACCGTAGCGAAAATTCTTGCGGAGCCAGTGACATTCGTCGCCATCAATCCGCGGTCGCTGGCAGACATCAAGCGCGACATTCGGACTTTGGGCAGAATCGCGAACCGCCCGGCGAACGCGGAGAAGTTGATCGTCAAGATGAAGCGATCGTTCGCTGCCGTGGCCCAAGCTGCTCGCGCTAAACGAAAGGATCGCGGGCCTCGTGTCTATTGCGAGGCCTGGCCGAAACCGCGAATCAGTTCCCCGCCTTGGGTTAAAGAGCTAGTCGAAATCGCAGGTGGCCGGATGATTGTCGCCGCAGGCCAGCGCGTGACAGATGAAGAAGTGGCAAGCGCAAAGCCGGACGTAATCGTGCTTGCTTGGGCCGCCACCGGAGATCGAGCGAAGCCCGCCACTGCGTTGCGAAATCCGGCGTGGCAGGATGTCCCGGCGGTGAAGAAGCGGCGCGTCTTCGTGATCCGCGACGAATTGCTGAATACGCCTGGACCGCCATTAATCCAGGGCGCCTGGGAACTCTTGCGCGTGATTCACGGAACAAAGTGAGGGGTCTCGAATAATGCTAGTAGTGGCCGCGCTAATCGAAGCGGACGGAAAGCTGCTGGTCTGCCAGCGGCGCCGAACCGATTCGTTCGGGTTACTGTGGGAATTCCCCGGAGGAAAGTTGGAACCGGGCGAGACCCCTCCGGAAGCCCTGGCGCGAGAGTTGCAGGAAGAGCTCGGAGTCGTCGCGCGAATCGGTCCGGAAATATATCGCACGCGCCATCAATATTCCGAGCTGGGTGAAGCCATTGACCTGATTTTCTTCGAAGCAACTGTGGCACCCGGCGACATCCGCAACCAAGCCTTCGAGACCATGGAATGGCGCTCTCCGGAAACCCTGCGCGAGTTGAATTTCTTGCCGGCCGACCGCGAATTCGTAGCCAAGCTCGCCCGAAACACCTGACACTCCCGCTGGTGCACCATTTTTTCCACCATCGCTAGTCACTCTCCACGATTTCTCCGAAAGAAAACTCGATCGCTCCGCATGCGCACAGAGGCAGGTATGGGTGTATTCTAGGAACGCGAAAATAATCGCCGGCGGATTTCCTGCGGCGCGCTGGCACATGAAAGGCTACGAGGGCAATCGAAGCAATGGATAACGAACTTACCGCGCCCATTCACGGGCTGGATGATGCCGAGCTGCAGGAATGGCTCGAATCGCTGGATTCGGTCTTGCAATCGAGCGGCCCCGAGGTTGCTTCATACATTTTGGAGCGCCTGCGGGCCCACGCCAAGGTTGTCGGGATCGACATTCCCTTCACCGCGAAGACGCCCTATGTAAATACCATCCCTCACCGCTTGCAGCCCGACTTCCCTGGCGATCAACAACTGGAACGGCGGATCAAAAGCCTGGTCCGCTGGAACGCGATTGCCATGGTTGTCCGCGCGAACCGCGAAGAGCACAACATTGGCGGGCACATTTCCACCTATGCATCGGCGGCAACTTTGTATGAGATTGGATTCAACCATTTCTTCCGCGCGCACACGCCGGAGTTCGAAGGCGACATCATTTATTTCCAGGGCCACGCATCTCCCGGAATTTATTCGCGCGCGTTTCTGGAAGGGCGTCTCTCCGCGGAGCAGCTTGAAAATTTTCGGCGCGAATTGAAGCCTGACGGCGGTCTTACTTCTTATCCGCATCCCTGGCTCATGCCCTCATTTTGGGAATTCCCCACGGTTTCAATGGGACTCAGCCCCCTGATGGCCATCTACCAGGCGCGATTCAACAGATATCTCGAAGATCGCGGCCTCAAGCCCGTAACCGATTCCAAAGTCTGGGCCTTTCTCGGCGATGGCGAGACCGACGAACCGGAATCTCTCGGCGGAATCGGTTTGGCCGCCAGAGAAAAACTCGACAACCTTATCTTTGTTGTGAATTGCAACCTGCAGCGCTTGGACGGTCCCGTACGCGGCAACGGCCAAATCATTCAAGAGCTCGAGGCGGAGTTCCGCGGCGCCGGATGGAACGTGATCAAGGTTCTCTGGGGCACGGAGTGGGATTCCATTCTCGAGCGCGACACCGAAGGCCTGCTGGTAAAACGCATGGGAGAGATGGTTGACGGCGAATATCAAAAGCTCGTCGTCTCTTCCGGCGATTACGTCCGCGAACATTTCTTCGGTTCCAGCCCGCAGTTGCTGAAATTAGTGGAACCTCTTTCCGACGAGCAGCTCCGACGCCTGCGCCTCGGCGGCCACGACCCGCGGAAAGTTTATGCTGCTTACAAAGCTGCCGTCGAGAACCGCGGCGCTCCCACCGTAATTCTGGCGCGCACGATCAAAGGCTACGGCCTCGGCGAAGCCGGCGAAGGCAAAAACGTAACCCACCAGCAAAAGAAGCTCAACGAAGAGGAGCTCCGCGAATTTAGGACGCGATTTGATATCCCGGTGACCGACCAGCAATGCATTGACGTTCCGTTCTACCGCCCCGCCGAAGACAGCGAGGAGATTCGCTATCTCCGTGCGCGCCGCGAAGAGCTTGGCGGCTACGCGCCTCAGCGGCGAGTCCGCGCGAAACCGATCGTGGCGAATCACGAGGAGCTGTTCAAGGAGTTTTACGCCGGCAGCGATGGACGCGAAATCTCCACCACCATGGCATTCGTCGCCATCTTGCGCAAACTGCTGCGCGACCCCGAAATCGGCAAATTAATCGTCCCCATCGTGCCGGACGAAGCTCGCACCTTCGGAATGGAGTCGCTCTTCCGCACCGTCGGAATTTATTCCAGCGTCGGCCAGCGCTACGAGCCGGTGGACGTGAAAACTTTGCTCTACTACAAAGAAGCCAAAGACGGCCAAATTCTGGAAGAAGGAATCACCGAGGCGGGCTCCATGGCGTCTTTCATCGCCGCCGGCACCGCGTACGCCACTCACGGAATCAACACCATTCCGTTTTTTATCTTCTACTCCATGTTCGGATTCCAGCGCATCGCCGACTTCATCTGGGCTGCCGCGGATATGCGCGTTCGGGGTTTTCTGCTGGGCGGAACTTCCGGGCGTACCACGCTCGCGGGCGAGGGTCTTCAGCACCAGGACGGCAACAGCCACGTGCTCGCCCTCTCCGTTCCGAATCTGCGCGCCTACGATCCGGCCTACGCTTACGAGCTGGCCGTGATCATTCAGGACGGAATTCGCCGCATGTACAAAGAGGGCGAAAGTATTTTTTACTACATCACCGTGATGAACGAGCCGTACGCCATGCCCGAAATGCCCGACGGCGCGTCCGAAGGCATTCTGAAGGGCATGTACAAGTTCCGCGCTTCCTCCAACAAAAAATCAAAACTGCGCGCGCAATTGTTCGGCAGCGGAGCGATCCTCAACGAGGCGCTGCAAGCCCAGGAAATCCTCGAGAAAAAGTATGGCGTGGCCGCCGACGTCTGGAGCGTCACCAGTTACAAAGCTCTCTACACCGACGGAGTCGAGACCGACCGCTGGAACCGCCTGCATCCGGCGGAAAAGCCGCGCGTCCCTTATGTGACGGAAATGTT
>Ga0302221_10000871_pt1 | contig 20267 bp, 3 predicted proteins | sample II_Palsa_E2_1_FD_193517 | JGI IMG/M metagenome (GOLD analysis project Ga0302221, IMG submission 193517) | Peat permafrost microbial communities from Stordalen Mire near Abisko, Sweden - II_Palsa_E2_1 | ecosystem: Environmental > Terrestrial > Soil > Palsa > Peat permafrost | place: Sweden... | reverse complement strand
TTAGATCGGAGGCATTTAATTTTTCTTATCTAAAGTATTCTTTACGTCTTAGCTAAGCTTAAGCTTAAAGAGCTACCGCTCGATCTCGTCGACCGGGTGTTCTAAATCCTAGCGGTCTTAAAGGTATTTAAGGAGTATAGCTTTTAGCTATTATCTAATATTAGAGATAGCTTAACCGAGGATCCGGTACCCGGGCTATTGTGTCGCTATGCCCTAAAACCGGCGCTTTTACTTCCCCCGCTTTATAATAAAGCAGCGGACATCGGGATCTTAATTAACAGATAAGGATTGCTCGGGCGTAAGTTCTTATAGCCGGTTAAGATTAATTTAGCGCGTCATTCGACAGGCCGCCCGCATCAAGTCGCGCTAAGGTTTATAGCTAAAGACGATAGCTCGAGTATCGGTAGTAACCGTCCGCTAGAGGTAATACTTAATAAAGGTGTTAATCTTAGCGTGTTGCATAATTATATTTTAAAGCGCGTCGCTTATGTCACTTGTCCATTTGTAATTAGCATATCGCGCGGCGGAAAGGGGAAGGGGCGGGGTTGCAAGAAGAGCGCCAGAAGATACTTATTGCTCTAGTTAAAGGCGTTGCTCGTATAGCCGATCTCACCTAAACCCAACACCAAAAGAAAAATTCACCACAATATTAAATAATCTTAATACTATTAATTCAAAATGTCCTTAATAATATAGTATTATAATTTCCGTTCCTATAATTAAAAAATAATAAGTAGTTGTTAATATTTAAAATAATAAAAATAATAGCTAAATATTTTAATATTTTTTGCCGTGAGAATTTACATTCCTATAAGGGTAGTTTATGCACGCGTCACGTGTATTACCCCTAATATTAACTGCTCTTTTAGATTTATATTATTATTAAAATAATAACCCATTTTGAAAGGCTAATTTTTTGCATTTTTATTATAGATAACTAGATTAAGCTTTAGAAGAGAAAGAGGGCTAAAACTATCCAAAATCAGCTTGCAATTGAAGGTATTCTTGAGGGTAAATTAACAATTATTGTGGACACTTCAAGATATAATAAACCCTTTATAAAAGAGGACAATTTAGATAATTTTGATGTAAAACAACTTAATACGAACCTCTTAAGAAATCGACCTTGTTTTAGTTTACTTAGCTTGTAATTAGCCGCTAAAACGATGATATAATTAGTCTTAGAAGACCCTTTGTAAAGCATAAGATAACAAATACACTTTACCTCTTATGTAAAGTATATATTATAAATTATTATTTATTTAATAACTAATAATAAATATAGCAATTAAAGGTTTATATATATTAAAACTTGTCCTTATAGCAAAAAGATTAAAAAGTACACAAGTTTAGGCTAAAAAATTAAGGAGACAAGAAGAGGAGATAATTAGAAAGCTTATAAACCCTGCAACTTTACTAACATTAAAGTAGAGCTATTTACCATTTTTTAAGCTTCTAAAAGCAACGATTTTAGAACTTATACTTGCTTTACTTCTTATACTAAAATCGAGTGAAGATAATAGCGTAAAAGAGCTCTTTTTAGATGCTTTAATTAGTAAAGCTTATAAAGATAATAATATACTAGAAGAGCTTATAATAATCTAAGAGGTCTTTAATAGTATATAAGGTTTATTATTTGATAAAAAGTAATTATATGTATTATAAACTATTTCCGACTTATTATTGCTTAAGTAATATATTACATAAATGCTTAAGAAAGAGGAGTATTACTTAGATAAGTTTATAGCATCTAAGTTAATAGCTTAAAGCAATTATATTAAAAATGACGGGAAAACGTTAGCCCGTAAGATTAGAGCTCTTCTTTGCTATTATTAGACTTTTGGAGGACTCCTTGCTAAAACTCGTGGAGGAAAAAGGAAAGGATCCTCTTACTTTAATAATAAAGATATATTTTAAGCATATAAAGCTTAGTTACTTTAATAAGACGTTAAAATAGTTACTTTTAATAATTTTCGGATTGCTATTAATATAAAGATATTACCTCGATTAATAGTATTAATCGATAAAGGCATTAGTCGAGCTTATATTTATAGATAGCTACCTCGACTTAGCTTTTATGCATTAAAGGTAAAAAAGGGAGTATATATTAATAGATATAAACGGGAAGATGTTATTGCATATAAGCAAGAGGTGTTTCTTCTAATGATAGAAGAGCTTAGTTTATATTGCCGGTAATATAATAAATAAGAGGATAGATTATAGAAGGTTATAAAGCTTATCTTCCCGCTAAAAATAAACCGCTATATGTTTTATTGCCACGACGAAAGCTGTTTTTATAGCTACGATTACAAGAAGATTATCTAGTTAAATAATATTATAGAATAGCAAAAGATGCTAGGTAAAAGCAAAGGCAAGCTAATATATATTTCCGACTTTATTAAAATTAAAGGCCGTATTATAATACTCGACTTAGGTCTAAATGCACAGAAAATTATATATTTAAGAGCAAGAGGAGATTTATAATAGGATATTAAATAGCTTTTAGTACAAATATCAATTACACTTGAGATATTTAAGAAGAAGCATCCGAATTGTATAATAGTATTAGTATTCGACTAATCTTTTGCATATATATTACATAAAGAGGGAGCCCTAAACGCCTTTAATATTAATCTTATGGACAAAGGCAAGAAGCTTACCTTAAAGGATATATATTATCCACTAGAATACACTATTTTAGAGCTCCGAGGCATTATATAAACATTTATCAAGAAAAAAAAAACTTGCCAACGATTTTTCGCTTAGGCGCACGTGCCATTGGCACCTGCTTGGTGCTATTGGCAGCCGCTTGGCAGTCAATTGGCAAGTAGGGCAATTGGTTACTTGGCATTTGCACTTATTAAAAGAATAAAAAATTTAAAAAGAATATTCTAAGTATTAGCTTTAATATATTCTCTTTTGGTTATTTAAATAAGCTTTTTTGAATAAGTCATTTAAGTGTGCTACTCTCGACTATGCAAATTGCGATATAAAGTAATGCGACTTTAGCGTATATGCCTTACGAGCCTACCGAAGAAAGTCTGTGTTTTTAGGGTATTTCGCTAAGAAAAGGCTCACTAAAGAGAACTTCGAAAATTTAAGGTATATTATAATAAATTTAAATAAGTTCTTAAAACTCTATTTGGCTTCTTTTATTTTATGCGCTCATATTTTAAAGCTAATACACCTTGTAGTTCTTTAGTAATTACAAGGTGAAGTCATTGACTTGGTTTTCGCGAGGCCTGAAAACATCGCTAAAAACATAGACTTTCTTCGGTAGGCTCGTTATAGCTATAAGCTTTAGCGACGCCCACCGAATGTCGGCGCAATCATAGGGTATAAACACTAAACTATACTATTTTCTAGGCTACCTAAGGGATAAGAGCCTTATAATTATAGTAAATATACCTTAAAAGTAGCTTGTAATCCTTGAAGAAGGCTTACAAGGGACTTAGCCTAAAATTATAAGACCTTTTAGTGTGGTTACTCGCTAAAATTCAAGAAAAGTTAACAAATATTAATTCATTTAAATACCGTCTAAAATAGTAATCCGATAAAAGCAATAATTCCTATTATTAGCTATACTTGCTATTATTAGCTATGCTTGCTATTGTCAGCTAAGCTTTAAGCTATAAGTGCTTAGCATAGCATATTCTAGCATCGAATTATACAAAATTTATATAGAAATTAATAGTTCTAATATAAACCCTTTAGCTAATTTGTCGAATTCTATTATAGCCTCGTCCTAAGGATACTTCTACGGATTAATTGAATTTAGTGATATTAAATGAATAATAAATAGAGGAAGTAGTATATATATAGTCGAAAAAATTAATAAAAAAATTATATAAATTATTTATATAGCAAAATCGACAAAATAAGCTTAAAATTACAATAGGCGCGTATAAAGGCGTAATATCGACCTTTTCTCCTTCCTTTTCCTCCCTTTTGCCCTTCCCTTTTTACCCTCCTTGCTATACTTTAAGCGTCCTCGGGCGCAAAATTATCTTCCTTTCGGCTTCGCTAAACGCGTCCTTATTGCCCTTTATATATATATATTCGGGTATATAGCGCATAGCGGCGGCATTTAAGGATATAATAGTAAAATATAATAAAATTATAAGGTCGATAAAGGAAAACCTCTTTGTATAATATTACTAATTCGAGACTTAATCTTAGCTTTATAAACTCTTAAAGAGAGATGCAAGTTCTTAGCTTGCACTATATAAAGGTGTTAAGTTGTCGTATGCTAAGTTAATTTCGGAGGTTAGTTTAAGAGGCTAGTTTTAGAGGCTAATTTAAGAGGTTAGTTTCGAAGGTTAATTTCGAGGACAGTTTAAGAGGCTAGTTTCGAGGACAATTTTAAAAGCTAGTTTAAGAGGCTAGTTTCGAGGATAGTTTAAGAGGCTAGTTTCGGAGGTCAATTTAGAAGGTTAATTTAAGAGGCTAGTTTTAGAGGCTAGTTTAAGAGGTTAGTTTCGGAGGTTAATTTCGGAGGTCAATTTCGAGGATAGTTTAAGAGGCTAGTTTCGAGGACAATTTAAGAGGCTAGTTTCGAGGACAATTTAAGAGGCTAGTTTCGGAGGTCAATTTAGAAGGTTAGTTTAAGAGGCCAGTTTTAAAGGCTAGTTTTAGAGGTTAATTTCGGAGGTTAATTTAAGATAAGAAGTATTAGCTAATTCTTTAGTAAGCAAAATAAGATGCTTTATACTTGCGACAAGAAAATCCTATTATAAGTTAATATAACAAAGAAACTATTAAGTTTATTAACTTTAGCGATGTTATTTTAAGGACATTTCCTTAGGTTATTTTGCTAGCAAGACGTTTTTAAGGGCAGTTTTAATAGTAGCATTTTAGAGTCGTTTTTAAGGATAATTTTGCTTGCTATGTTTTTATAGTCTAAAGACATTTTCAATAATAGTTTTGTGTTTTATATAAATAGTTTATTTATACTTACTCCTTAAGACCCTTTCCCTTTTTAGCCTTTTGCTTAGCAAGATTATATTACTTTTTAATCTTTTTAGCTCTTTAATACCCTTTCTCTTCCTAATCATCTTTATATAACACTTAGTATTAATCCCAATTAATATAGTTATTAATATAGAGCACATCTAATGCCCGGGCTTTAGCCTTAAATGATAATAGTATAATATATGCACTTTTAAGCACCGATAGAAGTAGATAAAATCGCCGTCCTTTTAAGATTCGAGGGCTCTTAGTAGTAAGCACTCGAGCTTTAAATACTTTTATTATCCTATATACCGGGTCAAGTATACTTATATTTTTTAATAGGTAAATATCAATTAAAGCTACGCAATATATAAGGTATAACTCTCGAGGAGATTCGACTCGATAGCTTATATTTATTACTTTAATTAAACCGCGTAACTGTCACGAGCGCCAGCTTCAGGGCCTAGAAAGGAAGGCAAAAGTAGAAGGGTCTCAATTACAACTATACAAAGCTAAGGAAGGAAGCAGGAAGCATGAAGCTATCGCATGCTTAAATATCCTAGGTGCGCCAACCTAGCCTGATCGGGAATAGCGCTGCACGTGCCAGCGCAGGACCGTAACAGTAACTGCCCGACTAGTTAACTATTTAAAGGGTAAGCTTGTAGCTATTTAGGTCTCGGCCTTATTGACTGCTTTAATGTTAGCGCGTTAATAAGTGCATTAAGGGCGGCAATAGGGGGGTACTCTTAGACTTAGCAGAAATTATTACGTGGTCCTTTCCCCCTTTAACTTAGTAAATATCTTAAAAACTTTAGCTCTTTAGCTTCGCTATCCCTTTTGTCCTTGTTAATACGCCTTTAGCATCTTATATTAAGATAAAACTACACTAAGTAGTTATGCACCCAAACAGTGTGTCAAAGAAATAATTAAATAATCATAATTATTTTACTTATAATAATCATAATTTAGTTAATTAAGTTAATTATTTAGCACGTGATTTTATAAGTTAAAATATTTCGATATTTAATTAATAATAATTAAAGAACTACTTAACCCTTTAATAAGATATATTAAACTAAGCTAGTATATATAAAAAGCAAGCTAAATACTAATTTTCTATAATAATAATATATCGTAGAGTCGAGAGAGTTTTAGGTGGCGAGGTCGCTTAGCAATCCCTTAGCGACGCCCCCTTGCTACTAATTGGGTGGCGGGGTGGCGCTAGGCCGCGCTAGGCTTACGACCCCCTAGCGGCCGCCGGGCCGTGTTTTTCCGGGTCACGTGCATATATAATTAACTTAATCATGATTTAGTTGATTTGATTATGATTTGATTATAATTAACGCCCTTACTAGTTGATTTGATTATAATTATTACCTAATAATCAAATTATAATCAAATAATTTAACACACTACACCCAAATAAAATCTACTTTATATAAATTATTAAAATTATCCTTAATATATTTACTTATTAGCTTTGCCCGGCGCGCTTTAACGAATATAGCTAAAGCTTTAATAAAGCTAATAAGGCCAGTTGCTCTTATAGCCTCGCGAGTAGTAATTATAGTTTTATAATCGAGCCGAAGTAAGCGTAATTTAAATTAAATATCTTAAGGTAAACTTTTACAGCCGAATATTTGCACTTTAAATAAGGTTTTTAATATAAAAGATACTTGCGCCTTAATCTTAGCTCCTTTTTGCGAAGATGTGCCAAAGAAGTGTAATAAATAGTCCTTTATTGCTATATAATTAATATCTTAAGTGTTTTATAATATAATTTAATTAAAGTAATTTGTATTTTTATTAATATAATCTTAAAAGTCTTTAATCCGATATATATAATTTATCTTTATATGCTCGGTGTCAAATCTGTTTAGTGCATTATACTTCTTAATAAAATCGATATAATGCCTTAAAGCGTAAAATTTAAGGTAATTCTAATAAGCTTTATTATTGCTATTTGTCGGTCGATACTTGGCAAATGCCTCTTTAGTATTATCGATACGAAAAAGAGCTTAAGATATATAGTGTAAAGTAATATTATTATATGTTTAATATTATACTAATAAAATAAAGTCGACTAAAGCTCGAGTATACGCTAATGCGGATAGCGCCTTATAATAAAGGAGTAAAGCAATTGCAAAAATAAAAATTTATATTAAGGCCCGCTTTTTATTACTTGTCTATTGCTAAATATAGCTAAAATAATTAAAATGTTTTAGGCTAAAGTATAAAGGTATAATAGCAAATTAAGTATTAAGCTATATAGCGCTAAGAGATTTATTATATATGCAATCTTTCTTCTTCTTTGCTTTAATAACTTGCTAACTAAGAAATAAATCTTATATAAGAGATTAGATCTAATTAATAAAGTCCTTAAAGACGCCCTTTTAAAGTTAATATAGCATATTTGTCACGAGCGCCAGATTCATAGCCCAGGAACGAGCGTTGGTTGAATAGTCCCAATTACGACTATTCAAAGCTAAGGAAAGAAGAGGTTATTTATAAAGGATCGGTTCGTACAAATACTCGAGTTCTGCCGCTCCACACCGCCTATGCTAGCCGCGCTAGTGCACGTGACCACGTGACATGGAATGGAATGCCAGAACCGTAACAATATTAATAAATATTGCTTTATAAATGTTTATAAACGAATAACTTTAAGCAAAGCATTTTATTTAATATACTTAGTTTTAGTTAATCGGGTTAACTTTCTTATTACTTTATATTTATATTTAATAGCATATTTGTTTATGCGTTCTTAGTAGCTATTATGTTAAAAGGTCTTAAAGTTCCTTCAATAGCACTTAATATATGCTATATTGCTTATTCTTCTTAATCTTTATTATAAGAGTTACCTCTTTATAATTATAAAGTATATTCGAAATAATAAGATAATAGTATAATATATAGCTATTAGCGCAAGAAACTAGCTAGCCGGTTCTTGCGAGGTTTTTTAGAGCTAAATATCTTATTAGCTAGCGTTTTATTCTTTTAAAGGATATTATAAACGTTAAAGGATAATGCTTATGCTTTAGTAATAAAGAGTAAACTTAATTTTGTATGCTATATCTTAGTTAAAGGACTTAGTAACTTCCTTCGAGATCGGCAAAAAAGTAATTAAAAGACTAGCTAGCAACATCTACTTCCGACAAGCGCTTATTTTAAGGTTGCTAATAGTTATATAAATAAGCTAAGCCGACTAATTACCTTATAATTATATTATTAGCGTTTTATTAATAAAAAAGAATATAAGCATAATTATTGCGCTTAGAAGTAGCTTAAACTATTTCTTTTATTATTAATTTGCTATATATATTTTATTATATACTCTTGTCTTTTAACTATTATAATACTTCTTCATTAAGGCTTATACAAGTTTAGACGCAAAGGGCCGATGCCTTAAAAGGAACTTTAAATAAGCTTAAATTAAACGGAATATTATAATATATATTTGTGCCTTTACTTCTTTAACTTAGCTTTATATAATAAACGTTTGCTAATACTATTAATTACTATTTAAAATGCTATATAATATAATATATATAGCTTATATTAAATTTTTATATGTTTTAATTGCTTTTAGTTATTCTTGCGTTATTATTATAAACTTTAAGTCCTTAAAAACTCTTTAATGCTTTGCTTATTATATTAGGCCCTCGAGAACTAAGACGCTAAGCTTTAATTATTCCTAGACACAAAGGGCTATTAAGGGTTCTCTTTATTTATTTACAAAATAGCTATCGGCGTTTCTTTAAGCTTAATCTCGTCCGGCGCAACAATTTGCTTAATAAAGCATTTGCTTTCCCTTTCTTCTTTAAATTATATAAGCCGGGTTGCGCTAAAGGTTCTTGATATCTTAATTGTAATATACTTAATATATATTATATTTTAAGCGTATTTGTCTTATAAGTTTACTTTTAATATATTATCGATAAGCTTATTTATAGCAAAGTTTTTTAAAAGTATTATTAAAGGCTACTATTTATAAGTTTATAAGGACTATAAAGAGAAATATAAGAGATAAAGGGCTAATAGATATAATTTGCGCTTTACCCTCTAATATTATAAGCTAAAAATCTAAGAAATTCCCCCTTATTAAAGTCTATTAAAATATAATTCTTATAAATAATTATATCCGCTTATTAAATGTTATTTCCTTGTTATATTAATAGCCTTAACTATAAATAGTATTCTCCTTCTTTATAGCGCGTGTCTTACTATTGCGCCTTGCGCTTATAGACTTGAATTAGCCGTTTATACTTATGCCTTACAAGGCTACTTAAGCTTTTTAAAGCCTTTTAATACTCCTTGCAATAAATTTGCCCTTAGCTTATCTTATATAAGTGTAAGGCTAGTAGATTAAAGTTAATTATAAAATTAAAAGTTAAAGGGATAAGTGTTATAATATACGCGGGATAAGTTAAAGTGTTATAGCTAAAGAGGAGCTTACTAGTAGTGCTACTATTAATATATGCTTAAAGGAGGCTATTATTAGTATAAAGGTAAAAGATTACGCTATTACTATTTTGCGCTTAGAAAGTTTTAAGAGGCAAGGTATTTTAAGCGGCTATTATAGCGGACAGTTTCGGGGGATAGTTTTAAAGTTTAAACTATCCTCTTAAACTGTCCTCTAAAATTGCCCTTTAAAACTGCCCTCCCAAATTGTCCTTTAAACTATCCCCCAAAACTGCCCTCTAAAACTGCCCTCTCAAACTATCCTTTAAACTATCCCCTAAAACTGTCCTCTAAAACTGTCCTCTAAAACTATCCTCTTAGAATTCCCTCTTAAATTGTCCTTTAAGCTATACTCTTAAACTATCCTCCTCTTAAACTGCTTTCCTCTTAAACTATCCTCTTAAACTAATTTAGTTTAACTTTAAATATAAGAAGCTCTCGATCGAAAGTATCTAGTTTAAGTTGTGCATTTATAACTTTAGTTTTAAATTCCTTATATATAGCTTAATTAATCGGCTTTCCTTTCTTTTAGAAGTGCTTTATACTACAAAAAGTCTCCCTTTTTCTTTTAAAAGTATTTCTTTATATAAAATATAACTTATAACTTTCGTCGCTAATCTTTAAGCAACTTAAGCGCCTCGGCTTTATACCGCAAAACGTCTCCCTTTCTTTTAATGCTACTAGATTTTACTTTATTGTTGTGTTTATTTAAGTTATTTATAAGCATATTATCGGAAGATTGCCGAGAGTTCTTATAATCCTCGTCTTGCGTGACATTTCTATTTTTTATATTCTTTTTAATATAGTAGTAATTGTTATTATTAATGCCGTTATTTAACTAATTTAAAACTCTCGAGAATTCGACTAATTGCTTCCTCTTCTTTTGCAATGTAATACGCTTCTTTGATATCTTTGTATTTCCCTCGAGTAGCTATTAGCAAGTTGCTTTACTTAAAATGTTATTAGTTTAATACAACTAATATTTGCAAATACGACTTATTATCTCCTCGGTTAAGACTTAGCTTATTCTTTAATAAGTATATAACGTTTGTCTTAATCTTGCAAAAATATCAAGCATTTATATTAGCGCAAATAGAGTTAATAAAGCAAAGTTTAGCTGTCGTGTAATATCCTCGAATATAAGAAGCAACCTTTAGCTTTTAATCGAAAGTATCTAATTTAAGTTATGCATTTGTAACTTTAGTTTTAAATTCCTTATATATAGCTTAATTAGTTAGCTTCCCTTTCTTTTAGAAGTGTTTCTTTATATAAGATATAACTTATAATTTTCGTCGCTAATCTTTAAATAACTCGAGCGCCTCGGCTTTATAGCGCAAAAAGTCTTCTTTATTAACTATAAACAATTTAATTAACTTACTAGCATAAAACGCTATTAATATCGCTTATTACTTTGCTTCTTGCTACTTTAAAAAGTTTTCGAGGATTTGCTTTATAGTTTAAAAGAAGCTAATTTGCTTATAGCTTTTAAGAATAATGTATAAAGTAAATACAAGTGCTAATCGTAGCAAGTCAAATGTATTATTAATAAAGGTTTTTAAGGGATACTTCTAAGGATTAATTAAATTTAAGGCAAAATTTTGCCTCACCTTATAATTAATAAATTTAAGAACCTAATAAGGCCTTAAATTGCAATTTGTTGTCGAATCTCGATAAGAGAAAGCGCCCGCTAGCCGATATTATAATATTTATTGTAAAATAGTCTAAATTCTAACTATTTAATCGTGTTATAGCCAATAGAATATATATATAGATTTGCTAATATATTTTAGCTAACTTTATACTTAATTTTATTGCTTAAGAAATTTGCATTACAATAAGAAACTATTTTGTTTAATATTATAAAAAGGTTCTATTAATGTTTCTTTGCAATTAAACCTTAAAATCAATTAAGCTAAATTTGCTACGCTTAAATATTCTCTAGTAGTGTCGGTCCACCCGTAACGCGAGGCACGGCACGTAATATCGTGATATGCTTGTTGCGTTTGTAGGTGGTTAATTGATTAGGAAGCATATTAACACTAAGGTGTCGATATACTTCCTCGGCTACCTATTCTGGACTAGCGCTGTCACGTGACATAAGGTCACGTGACCTAAAACTAGCGAATGCAAATATACCAACAAGTAGTCTTCCCTCACTTGATCCCGAGTATTATCTTCCGAGGGCTAAAATTAATTGCGCAAAGCTTATATAATATTTTAAAGGGAAAGTCGTTTTTGGGCGACAAGTAACTTAAAGTGTAATGCAAGTAAAGCAAACTCTATTATATAATATATCTAATCTTAGATATTTTAGTATTAAAAGCTTTAAATAGACTAATTCCCTTGCTTAATAATATACTCTTTAAGCCGGAATAAGTATTCCTCTTTAATATCCTTAAATTTAGCTAGTCGAGGGGCTTATAGCTGCGCTCCCTTCTTTCCTTCCCTTTTAGCCTCTTATTTGTATCTTATACTACTAAAGGGGTATTTTATTTAACGTTTAATTGCTTAGTTATTTAGTTAATTGTTAATAGTAAGATAGCTTAATAAAGAGCAAGTATAAAGCGTTAAAAGCGTCGGGGTCGGCTAAGTGCTACACATTATAAGATATAAAGTTAATTTTAAGCTTGGCGTATTACTTAAAGAAGCTCTTTTTGTCGGCGAAGCGCATATCGGAGACTAAAGGGAAAGATGCTATTATTAGAAGGGATTATAAGAATAAAGAATACTATATATTCTTTTAGTAAAGTTAATAGTAGGAAATTAACTATAAGAGCACTATTATGCTTATACTATTGTTAATAAAAGTGCGCAAATAACACGCGAACTAAGCTTATAATTATCGCAAGTAGCAAAGGCAAAGTAGTTACATATAATTGTCTAATTAAGAGGAAAGAAGGAAGCTTATAGTAGGGAGGCCTCTTTAAGGCACTAAAAAGTAGCCGATATTTTAATGCATTCGCTTACAAAAATTAGCTACTTCTTAGTGCCCTAAAGAGGGAGGCTTTAGTTTATATACAAGGGAGCTACTAAGTAAGCACGCTAAGCTTTTTAATTGCTATAAAATGCGTTATTTTGTAAGGTATAACTTCTATTAAGAAGTTATTAAGCAACTTAGCTAAACTTTAATAAATGCTAACAAATAATATATTAAACTTTATTGTTAAGAGTCTTTAAGAGGCAAGAAGGATAATTTAAGAGGAGGATAGCTTAAGAGGAAGATAGCTTAAGAGGAGGATAGCTTAAAAGGAGGATAGCTTAAGAGGATAGCCTAAGAGGAGGATAGCTTAAGTAAAGGGTAGCTTAAGTAAAAGGCAGCTTAAGTAAAGGGTAGCTTAAGTAAAGGGCAGCTTAAGTAAAGATAATTTAAAAGGATAATAACTTTTTAACGTAAATAGCTACTAGTAAGTAATAGCTAGCGCGCTAAAGACAAAGTAGTATTTCTTATTAAATGTGTTCTTTAATACTATTATAAATAAAGCCTTTACTATTTGCAAAGTAGTAAGAATAATATTATTATAAAGAGCGTGTTTTAACTATTCTCGATCTAGAAAAGGAGAGGCCTTTAATTAAATTAATGCTTTATCTTAGAATATTGCGCTAATACTAATATAGTCTTCTTTATATACTTATAAACGTTTATATACATATGCCCTCTTTATAAATAATACTTGAATTTTATCTTTTATTATATTATAACTTAAATAGCTTAAACTTAATAGTTACTTTAAGTTTTAACCTTATTATCGACTTTTCTTAAAGTAACTTTATAAAAATATCTTATTATTATACTGCCAAAATAGGCAAATAACGTTTTAAAAATTATATTATATTAAAGAGTTAAAGTTAATATAATAATAGGGGATATTATAAACTTTGCTACAAATGCAATTATTAATATAACTAGTCCCTTGCTTTTTAATTACTATAAATCCAACGGCAAATTAAACTCTATTTATACTTAAATTCAATTGCATATTAGCGATAAATTGTTTAAAGAACTTTAAGATACTTACCCCGATAATAGTAGCATAAGGAATATATACTTTACATCTGCTTATAATATAATAGACGTATAATATATTATTAATATTATAAGGCTAGATTTTCTTAATTACTAAGGATTTCGAATAAATATCGAGTTATTTTATATATATAAAAGCGCTTTATAGATAGCTTTAAATCTCAATTACGCATTAATCGCGTTTCCTTTTATTAATACTAGCACGGCTAGTATTCCGATAAATAAAGCTATAAGAATAGCTTTAATTATAGTTTATAACTTTATTAGGGACTTTAATACTATTAAAGCGGACGAGGCTAGCAATAAGGAGATACTATTAGCGCGAATTACATTTATACTTTTAGAGAGAAAAGACGACAAAATAATAGCATATAAAGAGGAATTTAAATAAGTAAAGTTTAAAAAATTAGCAAAATTTGCAATTAAGTTTACAAATAGTAATATATTTGCTTTACTAGCTCTTGCTTTGCTAGCTTTGCCTCTTAATGCAGCTCGGGGAACTTATAGTGCAAATAGAGGGGTAATATAATTTGGCTGCTTATATAACTACAAGCTTTTAACGGGGCAAAATTGTTACTATTATCACTAAGCTTTTCTCTTATTTATAGTAATAACACGAGGGTTTTATTATTGCGTCGAGGATCTAGTTTAAGTCTTTAAAGTAAGAGATATAGTTAAAAGGATAGTTTAAAAGGATAGTTAAAAGGCTAATTTAAATACTTATAAGTTAAATTCCTTTTTTTTTGTAATAATAGCAAGAATAAAATAAGCTAATAATTATAGTTAGCTATAATTTTATACTTGCGACAAGAAAATCCTATTATAAGTTAATATAATAAAGAAAATACTAAGTTTATTAACTTTGGCTATATTATTTTAAGGACGCTTCCTTAAGTTATTTTTGCTAATAAGACGTTTTCGAGGGCAATTTTAATAATAGCATTTTTAGGGTAGTTTTAGAGGCTAGTTTTAGGAGGCTAATGTGGGTTTAAGAGGACAATTTAGGAGGGTAGCTTAAAGGATAGTTTAAAGGACAGTTTAAGAAAGCAATTTAAGAGGACAATTTAAAAGAGTAATTTAAGAGGACAATTTAAGAGAATAGTTTAAGAGGATAGGTTAAGAGGATAGTTTAAGAGGATAGTTTAGGAGGGCAGTTTCGGAGGGCAGTTTAGGAGGATAGTTTAGAAGGATAGTTTAAGAGGATAGTTTAAGAGGACAATTTCGGAGGGCAGTTTTAGAGGGCAATTTAGGAGGACAGTTTAGGAGGACAATTTGGAGGATAGTTTTTTTTAATAAGAGGGCAAATTTAAAGGGTCTAATTTTGCTACTTATTATACAAATTATTATTAAAGTTAATAACTTGCGTCGAACTTTGTCCTTATTCTATTTATACTAAAGCTTTGCCTTTGCCTTAAATATTAGCTAACGCTCGCGTCGCGGCCTTAGTAATATTAGCTTATAGCTTATTAACTATGCAAATTATATCTTTTATAGCATTATCCTTCGCAAGAAATACCTAAGAATATACTTTTATATTCTTATTTCCTTGCTTATAATATCGAGCATACCCTTATATTATAATAATAACTCGATAATCCGGCTCTAAAAACCCGACTAATATAGCTTTAGCTAAGGTTAAACTAGTCGCAAAAGCGCTACTTGTTGCAATAATATATCGGGCGGTCCTTTAATTTAAAGCTTCTTTATTAACATCGAGACAAAACCTTATAAGCTAAGTAGTAATTGCCTTAGCGGTTATTATTTTATTAATTTAAATAATATCTTCTTTCGAAATCCCGCGGATATATATTATTTACTAAAGAATATAATTAGCTTTATACATTAATACAATTTTGTAATACGTATAAGATATAAAATATAAGCGCTAACAAAGAAGTATAAGGTCCAAATTTAATAAGCCTCTTTTTATTTTGCATTAATAAAGTTATATTACTCGTTTATCTTCTTAGCAATTGCCTTAAGCTTAGCAAATAAAGCAATAATTGTATTAAGATTCTTAAAATAAAGACCCGAATCCGACTTAAAAACCTATTATTAAATATTATTATTTTTCTTCTTTAAGCGGACATAATTTATTTACTTTTACTTAATTAATTTAAGAGGTTTACTATCTTTGTTTTTTAAGTCTATTAAAGCTAGAAACGAGGCGCAAAGTCGAGCTTAGTAATATGTATTAAAGAGATCTTTTTTAAGACTTTAATAGTTATTTATATTTTTGTAATAATCTTTACTTTATTATTCTCTTTTCCTCTTCTCCTTAGCATTTAATAATGCCTTCTCGGCGACATATAGCTACTTATAACGATTATTTTACTCTTTCTTATTATTACAAAAGATTTTATTATAAATAAATCGGGGCACTTTAATTAGAGGAAAGCCTAAGAAGTTACTTATAATAGTAAATCGAATAAAAAGTTTCTTTATAAGCAGTTAAAAGTCTTAAACGATCTAGTTTTCAAATTTTGCATTTAAAGTCTTAATATAATATTTTTCTTATTATTTATTTATCTTAACTGCTTTAAGACTTATTTAATTGCGCAAAGTCTTATTTTTAGCCTACTTTAGCCGGATTATCGCTTTAATATAATAAGTAATATTTTTAAGCCCGGATTATAATAAAGTTCCGCTTATAAGAATAATAGAAACCTTATAATATATATAAGGTAAACTTAGTTTTCGAAGCAAATTATAGTCTTAGCGTCCTTATAAAGTATTAAGGACTTTAATTGTTATTAATCCGAAATTCTTTTTAATATAGAATTTATCTTAAAAGAGAGTAAACACAATTGTAGTTTAATATAAGCTTAAATAATAAGTGACTAGTTTCGGCTATGTTATATATTACTTACCCTTTATATTTTTCTTTTTTTTCCCTTTAAGCTAAACTTGCTAAGACTTTTTTTGCTTAAAACAATCGAGAAACTTGGTCTAAAGAGAATTAGATATCGAAACTACAAAGACTATACTATTTTTAAGTTGTAATGTAAATTCCGAGGGCGCTAAGCTCTTATTATTATTCTTAAACTCTTCTTCTTTGCTAATTAAAAGTCCTTTTACTTCTATAAAAAAAACTTGCTAATTATATGCCTTAACTACAATTAGTGTATTTTTGCTACTAGTAAGGAAATAAGCTTAACTTTTGTATATTTAAACGTTAAGAAGGCTAAGAGGAACTAAAGCAATATTAACCTTAAGCCTCTTTTTAATAAAATAAGTAAGACTTAAAGGGGCATATAAGCAATTAAATCCGAAGCGCTTAATAAATTCCTTATTATAAGTGTAAGATATAATCTCCTTATTTGCAAGAGGATCGTCTAAATGATAATATCCTTTAAAGGAAGCTTTAATTTAAACTTATATATAATTAATATAATGCTAAATATAAGTAATAGCGTATGCTATAATAATTTTGCTAATACTTATAACGTAGCTAAAAAAGAGATTAAGCAAGGGTGTTAAACATTTAAAGGCTATATTAAACCTTATATACTTATATAAGTAAAAGTTATCTTTTAAAAAATCTTACTTTAATAACGTAATCTAGTATTATTTAAAGCATAAGATTATAATAGAATAGTCGACAAACTTAAAGCTATATATACTTGTCGAGATGTATGCAAGTAATATTATTTAATCCTTATTGCATTTTAAGCTTACCCTATTAATATAAAAATTAATACTAAAGAGAGAGAAGTAAATACTTGTCCTTATTTATATTGCAAAGATACTTATTATACTCTTTTATACGCAAGTTATAATCTTATTATAACTTGTCCTCTTCTCTTTCAAGTAGGCTTATAATCTCTTCCTTGTTAGCTCTTTAAAGCAACCGACTAATATTATATATAATTCCCTTAAAGCGCTTATTAACTATAGTAGCAAGTAGTTTCTCGGTGACAAGTGCTACAAGTTTCTTAGCGATAAGGACTATAAGTTTCTCGACTATAAGTTTCTCGGTAATAAAGACTTGTAATATTTTTAGTGCCCGACGACTGCGGCAAAAAATAAGCTCTTTAGGTACAAGTCTTTAAAGGCAAAGCATTAATGTGCTTAGCCTTTAAGAGGGATAAGAAGCATTAAATATTACGCTTATAGTATTTGTAAATGCACTTGCAAATAATATAATAAAATACTCGTCGGGAAGTCCCTCTATTAGCGATGTGAATTTAAATTTAAGTTTATAGTCTATTAGAGCAAAAGCAAAGCTAAAAGTCTCTTTTATAAACGCGCAAAACTTATTTTAAGAGTAATAGCTACTACAAAGCTTCTTAGTTTATAATAAGCGAAACTAGTTGTCTATTAATAAGGTGATTAAGATAAGGTAACCTTATAGCAATAAATCTAAAAGACCTTAATTTGCTTTATTACAAAGCTTAATATTTAATATAAAGCAATTTAAAGGTAAAAAAGGAGGCCCGACAGCTTGTTATAAACGCAATAGCGTAATAGATTAAGCTTTAAGGGCAAGAGGAGCAATATTTATAAAATTATTAAGCGTATTTCTAAAGAGCTTAAAAGTATAAGATTAAATAACTCACTTAGCATATTAATATCTAATCACTCTTGCGCTACTTAAATAAGTAAACTAAAAGGCTTAACTATTATAGTTATAATTCTTAAAGTGGCAGCTAAAAGAAAAGCTTTAAAGGCGAGGCGCAATAAGCGGCGACAAATAGTATTTTGCAAGCTAAATGTATATATGTTAAAGTTAAAGTTAATATTAAAATTAAGATATATAAATTAAAGACGCGCTGCGGTATAATAATATATACTAATATGTAATATAGTAAAGAGGGCATTTTGCAAAGGGCAATTTTGTAAAGGATAAATTAAAAGAACAATTTTGCTTTACGCTAAGCTATTTTAAGAAAGGCTAGCTTAGCTATATTAACCTTAGCCTATTTTTAAGGCCTCAAATCGTAAATAAAACAAATAATTCCTCGACCCTTAGCTTCTTTTAAAGATCGATTTTACAATTGTTAGACATTTTTAGTTTATTACGCTTATACTTGCCTTAAATCTTATATATTAAATATTACTTTACGCAATCGCGTTAGCTTTAAGTTTACTCTTATATTACTATATAAATTATAACGTTAAGACTCCGATTCCTTGCATATCCCTTAAGTCCTTACATTCTAATAGACATTTATTGTTTCTAGTAACAAAGATTAATAGCTACTAGTATAAATTCTAAAGAACCCTATTAAAAACGAGGCAAAATTAACAAGTTATTAGCTAAGATATTACTAGCTTAGCTATTATACTAGAATTTATTGCCGACCGACTATAATAAAAGTGCAGCTAGATTATAGCTCTTTATTTTACGGAATATAGACTTTATAACATTTGCTAATATTAACGCAAACGACACAATTATATAGTTAAATCTAGAGCAAAGCATTAAAACTATTACCGGCTATAATAGCAATATCATTAGATAATAATCACAAAGCGTATATAAGGAATGTTAAAGTAAAAAGAATTTAAATTAGTATGCTAAAGACGATATATTATACGATATTAGACGGAGGATAGCTAAATTAGTAATAGAATCTTCGGCGGTTGCTTAAAAGGATATAATATAAACTTAGATATAATAAGCTTTTATTGCTATAGCTTTACAATTCTTATTACTATAAAAGAAGACTTAGCGCCGCAACGTCAAATAATAGCCCGACTAAAGTGTTAATAAAGGTAATACTAAGTTTATAGCTTCGACTTTTATAACTACTAGCTTAAGACAATCTTTTAAGGCGACTCTAAATACTAAAATACTAAATGACGCTAAGGCAATTTCGAAGAAGTAGCGAGTAGCAATTTAAACAAGGAAGACTATTTCTTTTGCAGCTAATTAAGAATTATACTATCCTCCTTCTTAGCTAAAGGGAGAGATTACCTTGTTTATTAAACGATTATTATCTAGCTTAATTGCACTTATATAAAGGCTTATATAGTATTATTTTATATTCTTATAGCAATTTTAGATATTATAAATAAAGATATGAGGGGTATAAACTATAAGGATATATAATGTATGCACTTAAGCTAAAACCGATTTAAGATAGCTTTAAAAGTAGTGCATTTAGCGTATAATAATCTGTTAATGCGCCTTTTTTATAATATACTATATAAAGTTAAAGGGGAAGATATTTTAATTTCTACCGAAGATAAATTTAAGCGTATTATTAAAGTGCTAAACTTGTTTGCAAGAGATAAAGGAAGAGATATATTATTTATAAACTTTTAACCTCAATTGAACCCTTAACCTTAATTAAACCTTTAACCTCAATTAATATATAAATACTGTCGCAAACACGTGAGCTCGCCCTCACGTGTTCTCTCTAGCCATTTATGGTTAGTTTTAGGGGCTGGCGCAGCCACCCCTTTCTCCATATATATAAGGGCTCCCGCCCTCATCAATTTAGCTCATCAGAGTGTTTCCAAACAATGTCTTCACATTTGCGACAAATACTAAATAGCATAGGAATATAAGAAATAAACTAGCCTCCGAAACTGGCCTCCCAAATTGGCCTCCCAAACTAGCCTCTTAAACTAGCCTCCGAAACTAGCCTCCGAAATTATCCTCTTAAACTATCCTCCTAAATTGCCCTCCGAAATTGCCCTTTAAAACTGCCCTCCGAAACTATCCTCTTAAACTATCCTCTTAAACTATCCTCTTAAACTGCTCTCTTAAATTGCCCTCTTAAACTGCCCTCCGAAACTGCCCTCCGAAACTAGCCTCCGAAACTAGCCTCCTAAATTGCCCTCCCAAATTGACCTCTTAAACTAACCTCCTAAATTGCCCTCT
>Ga0302221_10000870_pt1 | contig 20278 bp, 14 predicted proteins | sample II_Palsa_E2_1_FD_193517 | JGI IMG/M metagenome (GOLD analysis project Ga0302221, IMG submission 193517) | Peat permafrost microbial communities from Stordalen Mire near Abisko, Sweden - II_Palsa_E2_1 | ecosystem: Environmental > Terrestrial > Soil > Palsa > Peat permafrost | place: Sweden... | reverse complement strand
TTCAATCAATGGGTATTAAATCTACAATGCCAAACATGTAATCAATCGCTAATTCACTAAATCGCCAATTCACTAATTAAACCGCAAAGTTATTAAAAAACTACTCAAAATAGCGCTAAGTATAGTATTGGTTATCCTGCTGGTAATTAGCATACTGCTGCTGCTTTTTCAATATAAGCCGGTGCAAACCTGGGCCGCAAAAAAAGCGGCGTCCTATTTGTCTGAAAAATTGCAAACTAAAGTTGACATAAAAGGCCTTTATATCGTGCCTTTCTCCTCTGTTGTGCTAGATAGTTTGTATGTACTTGATAAACAAAAAGATACGCTGTTAAGCACACCCGAACTAACAGTTGACCTGAAAGGCTTTTCCCTATTAAGCAGTATAAAAAAACGGGTTATTGATTTTAAGCTGATACAATTAGACAATGGCTCTGCATACCTTAAAAAACAAAAAGACGGCACCTCGAACCTGAAGTTTATCATTGATTATTTCAGCTCGCCGGATACCGCCAAAACTGTGAGCAAGCCCTGGCAGGTTGTTTTTGAAAAAGTCGCGATCAATAATTTCCATTTCAGGTATAAAAATAAACTGGTTGATACGCTGATCAAGGGAGTTAATTTTAATGATATTGATGTAAAAAACTTCAGCGTCGTAATAAAAAATATGGACCTTGTCCACCATTTGTTCAAGGGAAATATCAGCAACCTTACCCTTCGCGAAAAGAGCGGGTTTTATCTCAAAAAATTTGATGCTTCGGCAACAGTTGATACCAACCAGATACTGGCGCAAAACCTGTTTGTTTTAACTAACCATTCCAATATTAAAAATTATTTCAGGATGAAATTTAAATCCTTTAATGATTTTGATGAAATTGAGGATAAGGTTTACATGGATGGGGATTTTAAATCTTCGCAGGTTTCTTCAAGTGATATATCCTATTTTACAGATGGGCTTGCGCATGTTAAGTTTGATTTAGGGGTGAACGGACGGATTAAAGGTTTCGTAAACAACCTTAGTGCAAAAGACTTGCTGGTTACCGGCGGCAAGGCGACTTACATAAAAGGTGATTTTAAACTGCGGGGATTGCCGGATTGGGATAATACGTTCCTGGAATTAAATTTTGAGGAAATAGCAACCAACAAAGCCGACCTTGATTACCTGTACAGTAATTTTACCGATACACAAAACAGGCATGTACCTGCAATTATTTCAAAATTCGGGAATATAAACTTTACGGGACGTTTTAGCGGCCTGCAAAATGATTTTGTGGCTTATGGCACTTTTAAAACAAAACTTGGCAGGTTTGATCCCGATATAAATTTAAAAATCGACAAAAAAGGCATGCCATCCTATAGCGGTAGAATTGATACTTACGCTTTTGACATCGGCAGTTTGCTTGATGAAGGTACGCTGGGCCGCACTACGCTGGTCGCGAACATAAAAGGCAGCGGGAATGACCTGAAGGACCTAACTGAAAACGTGGACGCCCGTATCAACGCCCTTGATTTTAAAGGCTATAATTATAAAAACATAGCTGTGAATGGCACTTTTATAAAAAAATTGGCTAACGCTAAAATTACTATCAATGACAAAAGCATTAAGCTTGATTTAAACGGGAGTGTTAATTTAAACCCAACATTACCCGTTTATGATTTTACCGCAAACATTAACAATGCGCAACTGAATACCTTAAAACTGCTTGACGATACCATCACTTTTACCTCACAAATAACAACAAATTTTTCGGGGAATGATTTAAACAACCTTACAGGCAAGGTAGCGTTAAGGCAAGCCAGGGTAGTTGACCTTAGGAACAATTACCCTATCGATTCGGTTATTTTAACGGCAAATGGCGTGGGTAGCTCAAGGGCAATCACTCTAAAATCTGACATAGCTGATGGATATATTAAAGGCAGCTATGACTTGCCAACATTGCCTTCCTATTTTAAAACTATCTTAAAAAAGTATGTCCCCTCGTTAAAAACCACGATTGTTGAACCTAAACCACAAGACTTTGCATTTAATTTAACAATCAAAAATCCTGACCCTTTGATAGCCTTTTTTATCCCCGATCTTAAAATACCCGACCAGGGTACATTTGTGGGTAAATTTAATTCGGCGGATAAAACGGCTGAACTTAATGCATATATCAAAACCATAAAACTGGGTAAGGTAGTTTTTCATGATTTTATTATTGATGAAAACACAAATAATAATAATCTGGGGCTAAACGTGTCATTAAGCAAAATTGACCTTACCGACAGTTTGTTTATTAAAGATATTACCCTTGTAAATGTTTTAAGAAAAGACAGCCTTAACTTCAACATTAAGTTGGCGGATAGAAATGCGGTAAACAAGCTCGACCTTTATGGTTTGGTTAATTTTGGGCGGGATACAACAGCAGCGCTCCAAATATTGCCATCGGATGTAATATTAGAGCACCAGGATTGGCGGATACAGGAAAAAACAAGGATCAAACTGCTCAACGGAAAGACCGAAGTATCAGGCTTCGAACTATCCAACGGGCAGCAAAAAGTGAAAATAAATGGGTTTATTTCTGATAACCCGGCAGACAAACTTAAGCTTTCGTTTGAAAAATTCAGTATGGCCACCTTCGACCAGTTTAAGCGTACAACAGGCCTGGAATTAAGAGGGCTGCTTAATGGGGATATCGTAATTTCTTCCCTTACCAAATCGCCTGGAATTGACGCGCATTTAGGTATTGATTCCTTAGTTATGAACAAAACCCTTGTAGGTAATGTAAAAATTGAATCAGACCTTGGTAATGACCGTAAGCAGGCAAACGTGAAGGTGAATATTAATAACCATGGTTTGGAAACCATGAATATTGCCGGGACCTACCAAATTGGACATGGCATGGCGGATAACCTGGATTTTGATGTTAAGATGAACCAAACAGAGGCTATTATTTTTGATCCGTTTGTTAATGACCTTGTCTCGAACCTTAAAGGAACTGTTTCAACTAATTTAAAACTAACCGGGGCGCCGTCAAAACCGCAGTTAAACGGGAATATTACGTTATCAAATACCGGTGTTACTGTCAACTATTTAAAAACGGCCTATAAAGTATCAGATACACTTAATGTTACCAATAGCGTGATAAATATTAAAAATATGATACTCAGGGACAGCAAAAAAGGTGTTGGCATTGTTAACGGGACGGTTGATTTGAATGACCTTGCAAACCCTGATATTGAAGCCGGGCTTGATGCTAAAAACCTGGTTGCGTTAAATACCACCTTTAAAGACAATCACATTTACTATGGTACCGCCTATGCAACGGGAAAGTTTAGCTTTAATGGCCCCGTTGATAATATGAAAATTGATATTAAGGCCAAAACTGAAGCAGGTACTTTATTTAATATCCCGTTGAATACTTCGACAACCGTAGGGGATTATGATTTTATAAAGTTTGTTAGTCATAACGATACAGCTAAAGCGGCAGCCCCGTCAACCAGGGCCTTTGACGGGGTTACTTTAAATTTCGACCTTACGGTTGATGAAAAGACTACGGTAAAGATCACTACTGATTATGGGGTACTGGAAGGCAGCGGACAGGCAAATGATTTAAAACTGAACATAAACAGCCTGGGTGATTTTGATATGTTTGGTGACTTTTTAATTACCTCGGGTAAATTTGAATTTACAGCAAAAAACTTTATCAGTAAAAACTTTACCGTAAACCAGGGCGGCACGATACGATGGACCGGCAACCCATCAAATGCTACCATTAACCTGAACGCCATTTATGAAGTAAGGACGGATATTTCACCGCTTTACCAGGCCGCAGGATCACAATCGCCAAAAGGTAAATCACTTGAGCTTGTACAGGCTGAACTTATATTAACCAAATCATTATTGCAGCCAACGATTGATTTTGATTTTAATTTCCCGCTTGATCCTTCTATAAAAGACGACCTTGCCAATTACCTGTCTGATAATAACAACCGAAGCCAGCAGGCTTTAAGTATTATTGTAAGGCGGCAGTTTTCAAACGGGGCGAATAACAATTTAACTAACCAGGTTTTAGGTACTGCCGGCGAGGCTGTAAGTGAATTTGCGTTTAATAAATTAAATACTTTTATTTCACAATCAAACATAAAAGGCTTTGACCTTAACGTACGCTCATTTAATGATTTCAGCGCATCATACAGGATACAGGACCGCCTGGTATTTAATGGCAGCCTTTTTAATACCTATTCAGGGACAAGCGACCTGTTTCAAAGTACTGCCACAACCTTTAATCAAAGCTTCAACCAGCTTACTTATGATTTTGATGCGCAATACCTCATCCAGAAAAATGGCAACCTTAGCGCCAGGTATTCTTACCGTGTATTAAACAGCACCACGTTAAATACGCTTTATAACCAGTTGGGCGTGGAGTATGTAAACGGTTTAGGATTGGTGTACCAAAGGGATTTTGACACCTTCGGAGAACTTATAAGAAACATTTTCAGGAGGCATGATAAAAAGCCGCCAGTCAATCCTTCACCTATACCTGTAACCGGGGTTTTAGATTCAAAAAATGAAAATGATGATCAATGATCAAGCATTATAGCATGATCCATTTTGTCCCTTTTAGTCCTTAAATAAACTTCGTTGTGCGGGTTTGAAGCAATTTCTATAGGTACATTTTCAACTACTTCCAGCCCGTAACCAATCAGACCGGCCCTTTTTTTAGGGTTATTGGTCATTAGCCGCATTTTTGATATGCCTAAACTGCGCAATATTTGTGCGCCAACGCCATAATCACGCTGGTCCATTTTAAAACCAAGCTCAATATTTGCTTCAACGGTATCCATACCGTTTTCCTGCAAATGATAGGCTTTGAGCTTATTTATAAGGCCGATGCCACGGCCCTCCTGGTTCATATAAACAATAACGCCTTTACCTTCCCTACTTATCATCTCCATGGCTTTATGCAGCTGCGGGCCGCAATCACAGCGGCACGACCCGAAAATATCACCAGTGACGCAGGAGCTGTGTACGCGCACTAAAACAGGCTCGCCTGGTTCCCAGCTCCCTTTCACCAGCGCCAAATGATTTTCGCCGGTGTCTATTTGCGAATAAGCAATCATATCAAAATCGCCCCATTGGGTTGGTAATTTTACCGATACTTCTTTATGTACAAGTGATTCTGTAGCTAAACGATAGGCTATAAGGTCTTTTATAGAAATTATTTTCAGATCAAATTCCTTTGCTATTAACAAAAGGTCGGGCAGGCGTGCCATTTCGCCATCCTGTTTCATTATCTCACATATAACACCTGCCGGTTCAAATCCGGCCAGAACGGCCATATCAATAGCTGCTTCAGTGTGGCCTGTGCGGCGTAATACACCGCCGTCTTTAGCTATTAGCGGGAAAACATGCCCTGGCCTGCCCAAATCTTCGGGTTTGGTTAAGGGATCTATTAACGCAAGTGTTGTCCTTGAACGGTCGGAAGCGGAGATGCCTGTGGTGCAGCCATCCAGCAAATCAACCGAAACGGTAAAATTAGTTTCGTGCGAGGTCGTATTATGACTAACCATCGGTTCAAGATCAAGTTCCTTAGCGCGTTTTTTAGTAATAGGTGCGCAAACCAGGCCCCGTCCGTGGTGTACCATGAAATTTATAGTTTCGGGTGTGGCATTACGTGCCGCAGTTAAAAAATCGCCCTCATTTTCACGGTCTTCATCATCAACTACAATAATTGTTTTACCGTTCTTTATAGCTTCTATAGCTTCCTGTATTGTGTTTAGCATTTTATTCCTTTTTGTTATCAGAGGTTAGAAACGTAAGTTTCAGCGTCTTTCGGACTTTACTGACTTTTGGACTAACCTCTAATCACTTTCATGCAAATTTAAGTGATAATAAAATCATTCAGGTCGGCGCTGTGTAAATTAGTACGCGGGTTAGGGGGTAATTGGTTGCTTTTGGTTCATAGTTCATGGATCATAGTTCATAGTAGCTGCACTGAGCAATTAAAAATCGCAAACTGCCTACTACTAACTGTTCACTGCGTCGCCCTTCTTTTTAAATAGCTTATTAAAGAAACGCCTGTAAATGTCCACGTCAAATATTGCAGAATCAGTGGCGGCTTTATAGGAAAGGAATATACCGATAGGAGTTATAATAATAATAGCTATCCATGAACCAATTAAAGGCGAAACGTCGCCATCCTTAACTGATTTTTCGCCAATGGTCAGGATGATATAATATATCAGGAAAAAGATAACAGAAACAACGACCGGCAATCCAAGGCCGCCTTTCCTGATGATCGCCCCAAGCGGGGCGCCAATTAAAAATAATGCAATACAGGCTGCCGACAGGGTAAACTTTTTTTGATATTCAAGATCGGCCCTTTGCACATTTTTTTTTAGTTCTGAATGACGTTCCGAACGGTTTTTTACCAGGTCCTGAACAGAGCGTGCTTCGCTTGAAGCATTTGCCACTTCACTTACTTGTTCGTTTAATTTTAAGTCGGCAAAAGTTTTACCATCCGAAGGGACATATTTTTTAACGGCTAATGACTTTTTTGGCAATGAAAAATATTTTATATAAGCGGTTATCAATCTATAATTTACATTGACACCGCTATCAATTTGCCGTTGCGTAAGCTCTTCATTATCCTTTAGCTGTTTTAAGTTCATCATCTGGTAAGCCGATTTGAATTCATCCTCGGGTGTACGATGCAATTTGAGGCTCGATATATCAAATTTTTGTTCTGTTTCTTTAAAACGATAACGGGTTAACCTTTCCCGTACATTAAAACTTGACTCACCTGCCGTTTCCATATACTTAACACCATCTTTAAGTTTTAAAACCAGGAACTCGCCATTTGGCGTGCGGTACATTTTGCCTTCTTTGGCCATTAAAACATCTGTATTATTTTGCTGGTTGTTTTTAACATAGATGATAATGTCATGTAAGGTTTGTCCGTCGGCATCCTTTCTTTTTACACGGATAGAGTAGCCGGGGAAACTATTACTAAATACGCCTTCGGGCAAAAAGTTCGCTGATTTTTGCTGGCGTGCATCATACAATAACGAATAATATTTAAGGTTGGCCTTTGGCAGCATATAATCCGAAAATATGAAAGCAGAAATGCTTAAAATAGTAATTATAACCATCATGGGGTACATGGCCCGGCGCAGGGATATGCCTGCAGCCTTAATAGCCACCAATTCATAATTTTCGCCAAGGCTTCCGTAAGTCATTATAGATGAGAGCAAAACCGATAGAGGTAAAGCCATTTGTATGTTGGTGGCCGACGCATAAAGCATCAGTTCGAGAATAATATACCATTCAAACCCTTTACCAATAAGGTCATCGATGTATTTAAACAAAAACAGCATCAACAACACAAACATTACTATCAGGAAGGTAACAAGGAACGGCCTTATGAATGATTTGAGTATTAAAAGATGTATTTTCTTCATTAAAATAACCTGTTTTGTACAGGCGATAGACCTGACAGCCGCAGCGGGAATAATTCCACATGCATTTAATTGTTATTTATAACGGCACATGATGACCCTATCATACAAAGGTAGGAATAATAATTTTTCTATAGGGCAGAGGAGTTTATTTAGTCCTGAGTCGAAAGTCTGGAGTCTTAAGTAAAAAAACCAAAAAAGGACTCAAGACTACAGACTAAAGACTACTGGCTTAAAACCTATGCCCCTAAAACACTTACAAGGTATTCAATTTGATTATTCCAGATCAGTTTACGTTCGCTGATGGTTTCTTCTGTTGCAAAATCTGTTACGCTCAGGGCAACGTCATTGGTAAGTTCATCCTGGATAATTTCCATTTCAAAATAATATTGCGGCTCATCGTCTATCCACCTGAACCGCACTACCTTGTTCTCTTTTACGGCTAAAAGTTTTGCTGTTTGCTGTTCGCCATCCCATGTAAAAGTATAAACCTGGTCCCTAACGCTCACATCATCAGCAAACCATTGCGTTAATCCATTCGGCTCATTTAAAAAGCTGTACAGTATCCGGGGAGATGATTTTATTTCATACTCTATATTAAATTTCTTCTTTTCAGACATTGGGGTTTATACTTGAATACTTGTAAGCCGTAAATGTTAACATTTTTTCTAAAGAAAACTAATTTCTGCTATATTTGCAAACCTTTTCAGGCTGGGTGCAAGTTTAATTTGCTAACATAAGTATTTAATTGACAAAGCCGTTGCTTATTAAAAAATATTAAACGGCGGGGTAGCTCAGATGGTTAGAGCGCAGGATTCATATCTGCTGATTAGCGGACGGCAGCTCTGGAAAAGATTGTTCTTAAATAAAATATTAAACCCGGCGGGGTAGCTCAGATGGTTAGAGCGCAGGATTCATAACCCTGAGGTCGGCAGTTCGATCCTGCTCCCCGCTACACATTTATAAGTCAAAAACCTCAAGTGGAAAGATTTGAGGCTTTTTTGTGTTGGAGCAATTAGCAGTCCGCCGAAGGTGCGAAGGTGACAAAATCCGCCTGCATGTTCACGTTTTTCACGCCACCTATTTTGTGAACACCTCATTAATAGTTGTTTATAAAAAAAATTAGTCAAAAATAGACCCCTTCATGGTGACGAAATACTGTCACCACTATTATATTATAAAATATGTAATGCAAAAACGTGCAGGCGTTTATAGCGCATACTTGCCAGCTGGGCACGAGGTACTTCAGCGCTTTTGGCCCGCGCCGACATTCGCGCCGGATTAGAGGGATTTCGCTGATATTTTTGCCTGAACCAATTCCCTAACCACGCAATACCGGATCACTTCAAAACCGTATAATGCAACCCGTCAATCTTAACAATTTTCCAACCATCATTAAGCTTAATTTCCCATCCGTCACCCTCAATTATCCCGTTATTTCCATCAGTAAAGTGGCCCATTGGCAAATATATTATCTGCCAGTCTTTCATCAGCATGCCGTTGGCGCTGACGTTAAGTTCGCCCCAGGTGTCTTTAATTTTGGCCGTTGGGTAAATGGTTCCGTATTCACCCAGGTCAAACAGGGTATTGGGGTTAAAGCTGATTCCCATTTTTATTAGTGTGATAGTTAAAATGGGTTTTCGTGTAAAAAGGTCAGTGTATTGGTTTACCGTCTGCAGGCGCTTCTCTTCTTTCAACTTTTCCGATTGGATAATGGCTTTGCCATTGTATTTCTTTTCTAACATGGCTATTGCTTTGTTTGAGGGGGGCTTTGGCAAATTGATATGATAATATTTAGAGATCAACACGGGGAAATCCGAATTAGAATCAACTTTCAGCGTCCAGCCGGGATATTTTTCGTAGAGCAAATAACCATATACAGGGCCGGTAATATAAGCACAGGAACGGATAAACGATTTTCGGTTACCTGCTGTATCAATTTGATGGTACAGGTGCTGCCGGATGCTGTCTTTTTGCCGGCCCAATATTACCCCGGTATATTCTGCAAGGCCTTCGCTCATTTCTAATATCCGTTCGGTTTTAAATGTTTTGGGGAAAAGTCCGCGCCTTTTTTCACGGAAAAGTAAGGCATTAGTTAAGTCGGCGGCGCGGTAGTTCACTGGTTTGCTTAAAGCAGCTTCTAAAGCTTTTAGCTCCAATAAAAAATAGATCCGCCCATACATTGTACTCAAATGGTTAACCGTTGGGCTGCGCCCGGGCAGCCCAAGTTTAACCTGGATGCGGTGAAACGACTCATGTTCCATCAGGTTTACCCGCTCATCACGATCGGGGAGTAAAGGCCATAACATAACCGACCACAACTTTCCTTCCCAAAAAATGGACGTATTGGCGATCATTACCTCGTTTGGTAAAATGCCTTTATAAATACTTCCATCGGGTTTCAATATCCCTGCACTATCGGGCATATTTGCATAAGTAACCCTGGATTGCGGTTCTACAAATAACATCGGCCCATAAACCTTTTCTTTCCAGATATGCTGATCCTTACCGGCGAGTTCCGCTTCTTTAAAATAAGATGCGGCCAATTGACTTGCCGAATCAATGGTTTGTGCGTGGCAGGTAAAGGCAGACCAACAGAACAGGACAGCTATGATTTTTTTCATGATTCTTTTTTTTACCAATAATAGGAGGCATTGATGATATACCCTTTGATTATTATATGAAGTGCGTGGAATTTTATATTAATGGCCGTTAAAAAAAATGATGCCGCCGTTCGTCCCGGAAAATCAACCCTTGCTATAAAAAAATAACAACTTCCGGGTGATTTGCATAAATTGGTCAATGCGTAAATTTTTCCTGCATTTCTTTTTCTGGATCGTATGTTTCCTGATGTGGAACAGAATCATGTATTTTTATGTCAACAATGTGATGAACAGGCTCTACTTTTCGGCCCTGGATGTTAGCCTGGTTGTGATTGCCTTTTATATAATTTATTTATATTTCATGCCAGATTATTTCAGGCGCAAAAGTTTAGGAAGGCTAATCTTGCTTTGCGTTCTGTTAATTGTCCTGTTGGCCGGAATTGACGCCTGGATTATGGGATTGTTTTTACATCATGCGCTGGTGCCTATTCACTTTGATTTTTCATGGACGTATGCCGACATGCAATACAATCGTTTCTTTATCGCCTTATTAGGTGTTTTGGCCGGTTGCTTCGTAAAACTGGCTTTGGACAGGCTGGAAGTGGGACGGAAGATGGAAATTATGGAAAAAGAAAAATCACTGGCAGAACTAACTTACCTGAAGGCCCAGATCAATCCTCATTTCCTTTTTAACTCGCTAAATAGCCTTTACACACAATTAGAGCTCGACTCCGAAGATGCGAAAGGAACCTTAGTATCCCTTGCTGACTTATTGCGCTACCAGCTATATGAATGTAATGCTGATTTTATTTCAATTGATAAAGAACTCGCTTACCTTGAAAACTACTTTAACCTGCAAAGTATCCGTAACGATAACTGCAGCGCAACCCTTTTAATTGAAGGGGGACATGAAAATTTACTTATTGCGCCTTTATTGCTCATACCATTCGTTGAAAACGCATTTAAATATGTTTCTGATTATGATGGGCAAAAAAACTCTATAAAAATCAGGATTGATTTTGTTAGTAACGAACTGAATTTTTGTTGTACTAATACTTTTGATATAAAGAATCATCAGCAACCTGGTGATATGAATAAAGGCATAGGATTAATAAATGTAAAGAAACGCCTGGAATTAATTTACGGCGATAAGTTCAAATTAAAAGAGGGGATTAATAGCGGCTTGTACATTGTAAACCTAACGCTAAATTTAAAGTAATGCTTAATTGTATAAAAGTAATGCTTAATTGTATAATTGTAGATGATGAGCCGCTTGCCCGGAAGCAAATTGAAAATTACGTTGGCAGGGCTCCTTTTCTCAAATTGATTGGAAGTGTCCGTAATACCGCCATCGCTAATGAAATTTTGAAAACTGAGCTGGTCGACCTAATCTTCCTGGATATTAAAATGCCGCAAATGAGCGGCATCGATTTTTTAAAAAACAATGATATTTTTCAGCAGGTTATTTTTATAACTGCTTTTCCTGAATATGCTATTGAAGGCTTCGACCTGGAGGTTACGGACTACCTGGTTAAACCTGTGACATTCGAACGTTTTTTAAAGGCAAGCGAAAAAGCGCTTGCAAAGGTTAGCGGTTCTAATACGATAAAGTCAATTAATGAACAGCCTGATTTCTTATATATAAAATGCAACCAGCGCTTTGAAAAAATCCGGATTGATGATATCTTGTTTATAGAAGCCATGCTGAATTATATTAATATAATAACAAAAACCGGTAAATATGTTGTTTACTCGAGCCTCAAAGCTGTTGATAGCAGGCTTCCGCATGACAAATTTTTAAAAATCCATAAATCATACCTGGTAGCAATAAATCATATTAATGCTATCGAAAATCATCAAATACATATTAGTGATCACATATTACCTGTAAGCCGGCCAAATAAGCAAACGGTACTTCAGATTGCTTTAAACTTAGGTTTGAATAACCCTTACTTATAAATAGCCTATTGTTGATATTTTTTAGGGGTATTATGCAGCGGAAAATAAGCAAGAAGTTATTTTATCCAAGCACACTAAAGGCAAGCCCTCGTTCAACGGCCTTTTATAAACATCTAAAACCCGCTCAATGTTGGCAACAAACCCGATAGCTATCGGATCACTATTCTGCAACGGTAGGATAATCCATCCCTTTACTTTCCAGGGATGTAATTCGTTTTTTTTAAGACCCTTCGAACTGTTTCGTAGGAAATCTCCTCAACATATTGGAATTCTACCATCTTATCCGCAAGTGATCGTAATGACCATCTTTAAAACCCTTCCGGTGCCTTACTACAGCTTAATGCCACTAAATGTGCTTCAACGTCCCCGTCCGCCTTGCGATCATACACCCTGGCGGTAGGCCTGTTTTCCAAAGCAGCGTCATAGCCTTCTTCTACAAATTTGTTTTTCAAGCGGTCTATTGTCCTGTCGCCGATCTTAAGAACCCGCGCTACTTCCTCATTATTTACCTTATTTGAAAACGGTGGACCTGTGGCACACAAGGCACAGATCCATTAACAACGGTTTGAACAATATGCTCGCTTGTTTAGCTGCCTATAATTTTATCGGTCAGAAACCCGCTATAAATCAATCAAAGAGAAATACCTTTCTCAATTTGATTCAGACTTTATAGTTTTTTCATCGAACTCAGGTTAATTTAAGGTTTACCAAATGCCTGTGCGATATAATCCCTGAACAAAGCCTGGGAGTCGTTTTTTATACTTTTGCCGTAATTACCGGCGGTGATGATGATGACTGCATGATACCGGTTAAAGAAAAATATCCGCTGGCCGCCATTGCCTTTTGCCGCAGGCACCTTTGAAAAACCGTCGCCGGCATTGATTCTATCGATCCAAAATTGGTAACCATAGCCACCCGGGCCCTCATCTATCGGCCTGGTGATAGCCATATTAAAGGAAGAATCTATCCATGGCCCGGTTAATACCTGTTTATTATTGGCCATTCCATGATTGGTATATAAATTGGCAAATTTTAAAAGGTCCCTTGATGTCAGCCGTAATCCTGATGCCGCAGCCGGATCGCCGCCATCCATTTTAACCCATTGATGATGGAAGATATTTAAAGGGGAAAAGAGGTTTTTAGTAGCAAAGGCACTGATATCCTCGCCGCTTACTTTTTTGATGATGGTTGCCAGTAGCTGGGTGCCGCCGCTGTTGTAGTTCCAGGTGGTTCCGGGTATTGCGGCAACCGGCCTGCTTAAAATATAGGGAACAGGGTCAGAACTGCGTTCCATCGCCGCTTCACAATTCTCCGACCCATTTTCTCCTTCACTCCATTTTAAGCCCGAACTCATGGTTAATAGATGCCTGATGGTGACATTCTTCTTTGCACCGGTATTGTATCGGGCATATTCCGGGAAGAAGGAAGGTACCGGTTCATCAATGCTTTTGATCAGGTGCTGCTGCAAAGCTATACCAATACAGGCCGAAACTACGCTTTTGGATATGCTCCTTATATCATGCAAGCTTGTATCCGAATGACCGATATAACCCAACTTATCGCCCCATAGTTCATCTTTGCCGGCAAAGTATTGTTCGTAAACCAGTTTGCCGTCCTTTTCTATCAGCAGGCTATGGATATTGGGAATGCTGTCAGCCAGGATCAATTGCGTGATATGCCTGATCTTCGCCGTATCGATACCGGCTTCAGTCAAAGTGCCTGTTGCAATGCCGTCATTCAATTGCTTTGGCCGTGTATAGCTGTAAGCTGTGCTACGCTGATGTTTGTGATGGCAGGAAAGCAGTAAAAGCGGTATAAATAACGCGCCGGTAAATAATTTGAGCATATACAAAAGACCCTGGATGAGATCAAAAGTTGCACAAGTTTAAAATATAATCGCAAAATCGGCATTCAATCGAAACGCCTGAACGGGCGGGTAAACAGATTAAATTTTATTCATAAAATAAACGAACTTTGACATCGCTCCGGTAATTTTAATATGTGTATTTTTTCATTTTTATTTACAGAAACATTTTGGGTGTTCGTAACTGCTGTTGCGACGATATCATTAGCATTTATCGCCCAAATACAGTTCAGTGCTTTACTAAAAGAAAATGAAAAAAATAATAAAGTTGTTTCTGAGACCTTCTTAAATCAATTCAAAAATTCATTTTTTACAGACCAGGAAAGAGTTTTTATATTGTTACTTGAAAAAAATTATCTAAAGTTTGAAAAAGAAGAAGGAATATTTAAAAATGTCGCACCCAAAGAGTTCAAAGAAAAATTCAGGGAGATTGCTTTTTTACAAAGAGCCTTTTACTTAACTCAGGAACTTGACGATTTTTTATTAGGGCACTTTGAAGACGCTGCACTTTTAGAAAATAAAGGAGTTATTGATTTAGAAGATGCTAACCAAAACTTTGAGTATTACTTATCGACAACTCTTGACAATGACGAAATAAAGGAATATATCAAATGGGCAAAAGAAGATGATCAAGATATATACAGTAATATTGAAAAATTGTACAATAAATTAAAACTACAGAACTCTAAACAGTAGGCTCCTGCTCTATCTTAACACATCCTGTCAGGATACGGATGTCTTAAAATATTTTCTCCCCTTCCACTGCACCGGGATAGGCATAAACTGGTAAAAAAGAAAAATTGTATTGCATGTAGCAGAAACCGGTGTATATATCCAAACACCAATATCCGCCTGTAATTGCAGTTGTTTATAACTTCTGAAAAGAAAGAAAATATCTGTGACCCATTTTAAAAAGAAAATACCGGCAGCAATTTTCCATCCAAAAAAATATACAATCAGCAATAGGATTGGCAGAAAAGCCCAAAGGCCTACCAGGCCAATAACGAAAGCAACAGGTAATTGAAAAGCACCGGTAAACCATCTTTTACGCTGATGAAGCAGCAGTTTAAAAGAAGGATGTGGCTTTGTATATCCTAAAACATTATGCTCAAAAGCGGTTTTGAAAGTAAACCCGTTTTTTAAAATGTTACGAAAAAGCTCATAATCTTCGGTAATTGAAAATGGGATATTTTCATAGCCGCCGGTTTTAGAATAAGCCTCACGGCTAACGGCCATATTGTTTCCCATTGCTGTAACCGGCCTTCCGCTTTGCGCATTATTATGCCCATGGGCTGTATAGTAAAGCCATTCGGCATTTTGCAGCTTTGCAAACAATGATTTGCCTTCAACAGCTGTCACCCCGGTAATTACCCCCACAGAACTTGTAAAGTAAGGTAGCATTGATGTTATCCAGGTTGGCCCGACAATAACATCAGCATCAGTAATAAAAAGATAATCCCCATTTGCTTTATTTGCCAATTGAGCCAAAACATTTGCCTTGCCCCGCAGGTGTTTCAAAGGCCCCTCAATTTCTAAAGCGTGGATATTAGGATAAGCCAGTGCAAATGATTTGATAATTGCAGCGGTACCATCTTCCGACTGGTCGTTTCCAACCCATATTTCTATTTTTTCATCAGGATAATCCTGGTTGATAAGCGCATGGAGGCAAGCGGAAATATTAGCCTCTTCGTTACGGGCCGCAATTAAAATTGAAACAAAAGGCAGGGAATTTAAATCCATCGGGATTCTTTAATAAAACCGGATGAAGATAATTATAAATGGGAAATCTTGAGGTATTAATAGGGATCAAACATTTAATCACCCGTCTGTCCAGTATGACGCTTGGATGGGCGAGAATTATATTCTCGAATACATTTCACTATACTGGGAATATTTATCGTTTTTATAGAGTAATAACACATTTTAATATGTTTAACCCCTTTAAGAAGAAGAAATATTTACCAATAATTGAATACCCGGAAAGCTGGTCTATAATAAAAGAGACGCCAAATCCAATACTTATAAGGATTAACATGGGTTACAAAGATGCGGTAGGTCACCCTGATTATCCAATAAAGATGGGCATAGCTATTCCCGTACAAGTTCATGATGAAACTATTATGAACATAAAAGGAGAGATTGAAGATATATTAGATGATGTCTTACTTAAAAAAGGAGATGGTGCACTTGTAGCTATTATCACAGGTCTGGAAGGTCAAAAGTTTATCGAATTTCTCTCTTACACAAAAAGAGGCGGAATAGACTTCGCTAAAATCCATCAAGACCTGAAAGAAAAGTTCAAAGAATATGAAGTACAAATGTATGCCAATAATGATGTAAAATGGGAAGCGTTTAAATCATTTGCACATTTGTAACAGCAAGCCGACATTTAATCAAGCAAACCCTTTATCACAGGCCATACCTTGTCTGCAATAACTTTATAGCCTTCGGCATTGGGATGTAGCTGGTCGGGTAAATTAAGATGGGGCTTGCCTGCAACGCCTTCCAGAAAAAAGGGAACAAAAGCCATTTGATTTCTATCAGCCAATTCACGATATACTTCCCTAAATTGTGCAGCGAACGGGGCAGGGATAAACGGAGGGATTTCCATGCCCATCAAAGCCATTTTTACAGCGGGATATTTTGTTTTTACTCTATCGGTGATGGCCTGTAAATTTCCACGTGTAGTTTGCGGCGGGATACCCCGCATAATATCATTAATGCCCAATTCGAGCACAAATACACTTACAGGCTGGCTGATCCAATAGTTAATCCGGTTGAGGCCGCCAGCCGAAGTATCGCCGCTTAAGCCTGCGTTTACAACTTTACAATCTAAATGGGCCGTATTTATCTTTTGCCCGATAAGCGCAGGAAACGACTCCGTTTCCACATTGCGCAATCCATAACCCGCAGTGAGGCTATTACCAAAAAACAGGATATTCTTCATAATTTCTTTGATGAATATCCTGTTTAAATCTTAAAGCTCAAAGAATTCTTAGTTTTTCTTCAGTATCAGGTAAGTGTATGGTTGAAAAGTATATTGAGTGCCTAATGTAACAGTCGCCCCTGTCAGGCCATCTATCCAGGCAGTGTTTTGCAACGCGGCAGGAATATTATAATTAACTGTGCTGTTAACGGCATTTACTAAAATCAGCACGTCATCAGTTCCCGACACTTTTTCAAATGCAACAATATTGGCATCATTATAAGTGGTTAATGCACCGGTTTTAATGGCCTCATGCGCCGATCTGAAAGCTATAATTTGTTTGTAGGCGGCCACCAGGTCAGGATTAGCAGAATAATTAACCGGGACATCGCTAAAAATACTTATGGCATTGGGGTAACCTACTTCCTGGCTATCATATATCAAAGGCACGCCATCCATATAGGCTGCCATTACAAATGCAGCCAGCGCTCCCTGTTTACCATTATAAACCGTGAGTGTGCTCCCGTCAGATGAAGCGTCATCGTGGTTGGTGGTATATCTTAATTTAATGCCCGGCGACGGCAAAGAAGTATTTTCGCTGGTGTTTGTAGTAAATATCGAACTGGGGCTTTGCGTACCTGCAAATATTCCCTTAAGGGAACTGTAATAGCTGAATCCAAAATTCATCTGGAAACCTGCAGATATTTCAAATCCCGAAGTACCTTCGGCCAAATAGATCAGTTTATGGGTTGTTATGGTGTTTAAAGTATCTAATGATTGCGTCCAGAAATTAACGGTTACGTTATCTGCAAAATCACAACGGTAACCATCTATATTGGCATTAAATATCCAGTATTTCATAGCCCGGATCATAGCAGTACGCATATCATTATTGTTGAAATTTAACGCGGCCACATCTGTATAAGTTGTATTTGGCGGGCTGATGATATTTCCGGATGCATCTTGTTGGTACCATGATTTATTGGTGATCCATACATTATCCCATGAGGTATCATTAGCTACCCAATCCATCAATACCGCCATGCCCAAAGTATGCGCCGCAGCAACCAGGTTGCGCAAATCGCTCAGCGTACCGAAATTTGGGTTAACCCCGTTATAGTTTTGAACGCAATAGGGTGAATTAATGCTTTTAAGCACCCCTACAGGATAAGTCGGCATCAGCCATATCACATTTACGCCAAGCGCTTTAATTGAATCAAGCCTGGCCATTACCCCCTGGAAAGTAGCGGGGGTATAGGTTTGGATATTTACCTCGTACATAATAATATCCTTTGTAGCAGGCACGCCGCTAAAGGGTGTACCGTATTGTGCCGGATCATGATAAGTTGCCGTAGTATCCTGTGGCGGCGTAGGTGTTGGCGTAACGTTATGTTTGCTGCAGCCCATTAAAGAGCCTGCCAGCATTATAATTATTGCTAAACTGTTCATCTGAATTTTTTTCCTGTTAATATTCATAGCCACTTTTCCCTTTATATATTTAATAACTTAATTGAATGTTCCCGGCAATATTACTGATCACCGCTTGTTTTATTATACAATTTTCAATCGAATAAGTTCTATCCTGCATATCTTTCCCGACGGCTGCTCCAAGAAATGCAAACTCCCCATCATCCAACTTAATTTTATCGTTTCCCGAATGAATGGCACTTACCTCCTCAAACCCGTGTAATATAAGCTTTATGTATTTAAAGTGCGAACTGTAATTTCCTTCGACCGGTTCAAAAGTAATAGCCCGCTTTCCGGGGTTAAATATAATTGAGCGCTTATAATAATCACCCTTTTTATAATCAAAGGTTTTGCCGTCATCTTCGTAATAAATAAAGCGGTTTGTTTCGTTGCCATTGTAAATATGAAGGTAAAGTGTATCCGTTGGTTGTTCGGCAGTTGTTTGAATTAACGATTGCATGGGTATAATGCTGCCGCCTTTAACATATACCGGTAACTTATTAATTTTTAAAGGGATTATTTTTTCCTGGTTTCCATCTTCCTTTTCACCGGTATACAGATCATACCAGGTACCTTCCGGGAAATAAATTTTACCATAATCTTTACCGCTTTCAAAAGGTGCAACCATAAATGCGCTGCCAAATTGATATTGGTTTTGATATTCGGTAGATATCACTTTGGGATCAAAAGTGTAATTAATTGCTAATGACCGCATTACCGGCAAACCATTTTGGGTTGATTCATAAAAAGTTGAATACAAGTAGGGCATAAGTTGATAACGCAGGCTTATATAATTTCGTGCAATTTCAAGCACATCTTTGCCCATCGTCCACGGCTCATCTGATTTGGTGTCATTCGCACTATGATTTCTGAAATAAGGAATAAAAGCGCCAAGCTGCATCCATTTAGCATATAATGCTATGGATGGGTTACCCGCAAAACCCCCGACATCCATACCGCTAAAGGAAACGCCGCTTAATCCCAGGCTGTTTAACAACCGTACACCAAGCAGCATGTGATCATCCTCGGCGCGGTTATCGCCCGTCCATAATGCTGAATACCGCTGAAGACCTGCATAGCCCGAACGTGACAAAACAAAAGGGCGTTCATTAAAATGTTCAAGCGCGCCCTCATAGCTGGCACGCGCCATTTGCAAACCATAAACATTATGCGCTTCGGGGTGCGTGACCAACCTTCCGTCAAAATCAAACAAAACATTGTCGGGCACTTTTTGCCCCCAGGTCGAAAACTCGTTCATATCATTCCATATCCCGCTTACGCCGGCATCAGCAAAAAATTTAACCTGTTTATGCCACCAGTCGCGGCCCTTTTCGCCTGTAAAATCAGGGAAATTACACCAGCCCGGCCAAACTTCCCCCGTGTAGGGTTGCCCATCGGAGTATTTGATATAAACATCGTTTTTCAAACCGTCTTCATAAGCTTTTGCCCCTTTTTCAACCTTAATACCCGGATCAACAATTACCGTTGTTTTAAAACCAAGCTTATTAAGCTCGGTATTCATGCTTGCCGGGTCAGGAAAACGGTTCTTGTTCCAGGTAAACAGTTGGTACTTGTCCATATAATGAATATCAAGTGTTATACCATCGGCGGGGATATGGTTTTCGCGCAGCGTATGCGCTATCCGCATAACCTCCGATTCAGGATAATAGCTATACCTGTTTTGCTGGTAGCCAAGCGCCCACAATGGCGGCAAGGGCATGCGGCCAGTTAAATAAGTATATGATGTGATGATATCGGCGAGGTGTTTATGGTAAATAAAATAATAATCCATTGCGCCGCCCCGTGCGCCAAAAGATGAGAACCTGTTATTGCTGGCCCCGAAGTTAAAATCGGTTTGCCATGTATTATCCAAAAAAATCCCATAGTTTACCTGGTGATGTATCCCTATATAAAAAGGAATAGTAGCATAAAGTGGGTCAAGGCTGGTGCTATAGCCGTATACATCCGAATTCCAGTTCGTATAGCCATTGCCCTTCCTGTCAAGGTTCCCTGTCTTTTCGC
>Ga0302221_10000863_pt1 | contig 20350 bp, 2 predicted proteins | sample II_Palsa_E2_1_FD_193517 | JGI IMG/M metagenome (GOLD analysis project Ga0302221, IMG submission 193517) | Peat permafrost microbial communities from Stordalen Mire near Abisko, Sweden - II_Palsa_E2_1 | ecosystem: Environmental > Terrestrial > Soil > Palsa > Peat permafrost | place: Sweden... | reverse complement strand
GTAATGCTGATATCATATTGACGACATACCCTGACCAAGGAATGCTGATCTTCCTGTCGATCCTGAGTCACGTGATGCGGCTCTAAATGGAGCCTCACCAGGGTAACAGTGCAACCGTATCACATAAAGAAAGCGGCTTTTAAAACTTTAAACATCTTATTTATAAATTGAAAGAGATTGTTTATAAATTATAATATATATATAAATAAATAACTTTAAGCCGTTTTAATTATAATTGAAAATATATAATATATCTGAGTATATTCTTTATAATTAATAAATTAAAGTTTAAGAAACTTCTCTTTTAATTAAATAAATTAAACTTTATAAATAAAATTGATTTTATTATTAAAAGTTTAAACGTTTTAAGTTTTATAAGTTTATAACTTATAATTAAAATTAATGATTCTTAATTTAATTATTAAAAGAAAGCGAGCTGAGTTTAAATAAAGAATCGAAATAAAAAGCATTATTATAAAAGATGTCTTAAACGTATATTAGAAATTAAACGACTGTCACTTTAATAAAATATATTTAAATATAGTCTATTTTATTTATAAGGCCGAAACCTCGTTTATAAAAGATTAGACTATAATAAAGAATATTCTTATAGTGATATAAAGCTTATTGATTAAGCGACGAAGTTTAATAACTTTTTCTTTCCTTCTTTTTCTATTTCTTTATATTAAACGTTTAAAGTTAAATAAAGATATTAATAATTAAAAGACTAGAGATCTTTTTAAGTGAATTATAAAACTCTTTAACTGTTTGTCTTAAGTCGTTATATTAATAATATTTAGTGAAGTGTATTATAATTATATTGTTATAAACGAAGAGCTTTAATAATTAATAATATAAAGAGAAGTTAAATTATTACGAGTTAAGAACTTCTTTATAAATGAAAACTTCGACTATTATAAGCCGTAAGTGATTTGAATCATTATTATTATAAGTTATAAAGTCTCTCTTTTATTATAAAAGTAAGAGTAATATTATTATAAGTATTAAGTCGATATTATATCTTTTATAAGTAAATAAAGAGTGAGTTTTAAATAATATAACGGATTTAATTAAATTAAAGTATTAAAGACTAAAAAGTAAATATATTTAAGAATTTAAAACTAAAGAATTAAAAGAGTCGAAAATGAACGAGGAATATATATCCTTTTAATTAATCATGTAATAGTTTATAAGCCTCGCTTTAAATTTATAAGTCTCGTAATAGTTTATAAAAACCGTTATATAAATTAAATTTAAAGTTATTCTCTTTATAAATAGTTTATAATAATTTATAAAGACTATAATTATATAGCTTTAAAAATAAGTTTATAATATTATTCTTCTCTTTAAATAAAGTTTGTTTATAAACTTTATAAAAGCTTATTCTTATTATTATAATATTTTAATTTATTTATACTCTCTTTTTAATTTTATAATTAATTTATAAAATAATATAAAGAGTTTAATAATCTTAAATTCTTATTATAAAACTCTTTAAACTTATATAAACAGTTTATAAAATTCGAAGTATAATAATAAAATAAAATATTTATTTATTTATTTAATTTAATATTATAACTTTTTATAATAATTATAAAAGGCTAGAATCATAATATAAAGTCATTTAATTATAAGTTATTTAATTTTATTTCTTATATTTAAATTGTATTTTAATTTATCTTCGTTTTATATTTTATATAATAAAAATCTTTTTAATATCTTATTTATTTTAATTATTAATAATTATAAATAGTCTTAACTTTTAAATCTAATTTAATAATAAGTCATTAATAACTTTATAGAGTTTATTAATTAAAATAATAAAATAGATTTAAATTAAAGATAACAAGTCGATTTAAAGAATATTCTTTATTTATTCTAATATTATATTTAAACTCTTTATCTCTTAATTGAACTTATAATTAAAACAGTTTATATTTTAACTTTTAATTAAAATATAAACTTTATTCTTAATTTAAAAGTTTATAAATTAATAATATTTATTCATTTATTATTATTAATTCTTTTAAATTTATTAAATTCTATTATAAGCGATTTTTTAAACTCTATATATTTATTTAATAAATTCGACTATTTTATTCTATAACAATTATTTATAAATATTTATAAATTTATTTATAATAAATTAAAATTAATTAAAGCTTATATAAAAAATATAGTTTAATTCGATTTATATTAAAAGTATAATTTAAATATAAGTTATTATAAAGATTAATTTTAATTAATTATTTTAATAATAATTTATAAATAAATAAAGATATTAATTAATTTATTAATTTATATTTCTTATTTAATTATAAATAGTTTAGTATTCTTCTTTAAAATTTAATTAAACTCTTTTAAAAACTTTAAAATAAATTATAAATTATAATCAAATATTATTATATTTATTAATTTATAATAATATTATATATAATTAAAATAGATTTAAATAGTTTATAACGAACTCAATTTATTAACCTTTTAATAATCACTTTTATTTATAATATATATAAATATAATAAATAATAAGAGAGTAAGAAGTAGTTCTATTAAAGATTTAAAGTTAAGAAGGAAAAGAGGAAAGAGAAGAAGTTAAAGTATATCTTTATAAATCTATTATAAGTCTAGTTTCAGACTAACTTTTTATTGACAGTCTGTAATCACTTGACGTCACGTGCGTACTCGTGACATAGTCTTCTTTATATTTATATTCTTATAATAAAGAATAGAGATTAATCTTTTATTAAAATAATAAATGAATATAATTAATATATCTCTTTTAAACTGATTAAATAAGAACTTCTTAAAGTTTATAAATATATATTATTAAGAGTAGTTTAAAATTAAGAATAAATTAAATAAATTAAAAGACTTATTTTAAAAAAATATAAGTTTAATAATAAATTTAATAATTATTAATAAAATAATTAATAAATATATAAAAGTTCGATTAATAATAACGTTTATAAATTAATTTAAATATCTTTAATTAATTAAAATGAGTTATTAATATTTAATTATATATTTCACTTAATAAATATATTTTAAAGTCGTTATCTTTAAAGATCATTAAATAATTCTTAAAGAGAAATAATTTATTATAAAGCGTTTAATTAAAGTTCTTATTAATAGTCTTTTAATAAAGAGATTTTCAGTTTATATTTATTTAATTAATTTATAAAAGATTATTAATTAAGTTATAAGAGCTTTTAATAAAGTTTATAAATATAATATTAATTATTAAATTAAAGTTCAAGTTTATAATAATTTATAAGTTTAAATTTTCAAATTATAAAAATATTTATATATAAGTTAAAATCTTTATAATTATTTAATTATTTATTTCTTAGTCTTTATAAATAAAAGAGTTGGCTTTATTTTAATTATTAAGCTTATATATAATTATAAAGTTGAATTATAAGAGTATTTTAATTTATTATATTTATTTATTAATTAAAGCTTTAATTATTATAAAGTATTTTAAGGCTTTATAATTTATAATGATTTATATTCAAATAAATATATTTTCTAATTTTAAACTCTAAGCTTTTAACGTTTATAATAATAATTAATATCTTTTTATTATAAATTAAATAATTAATTTTAATTAGAATTATTATTTTTAAATAATAAGTTATTAAATATTATTTATAACTTGATTAAAATTATAATAATGCTTCTTTAAATTCTTTATTTAAAATATTTGTTTTTATTATTAACTTATATTAAAAGTTGAAATAATTAAATAATAATATATTAATTAAATATTCTTTTAATTTAATAAATATAATTTAATAATAAATATTTTATAAGAAAGAGTTATTAATAAATATATAATCTATTTAAATTTTGAAATAAACTTTTAATAAAAGTTATAAATAATTATAAATAATTCTTAATTATAAATAGTCTTTATTTTTTTTTAAATTGACTTTAATCTCTTTTATATTTATAAAAAAGTTTAAATACTTTATATAATAAATATTAAATTCAGACTTTTTAATATTAATTTATAAACTTATTTTATATAATTATAAAAGTACTTTATAAATATATTCTTAATAATTAAGTTTATTCTTTAAATAAATAAAAATATTATTTAAGTAAATTATATAAAAGTCGTTTAAATAATCGAATAAGACGTTATTTATAAACTATTGATATATTCTCAATTTATTAATTAATTTAAAGAGTATTACTTTATATTTATAAACTTTATAATAAGTTTAAAAAGTAATTAATTCTTTAAAATTTAAGTCGATTTAAATTCAATAAAAGACTTATTAAATATATAATTTTATAAAGATTTAAGTTTTATTAAATTTAATTAAAGCTTCTTTAATAAATAGAAATAAATATTAAGCTTATAATAATCGATATAAAATTATAAGAATTTCTTATATTTCTTAATAAAGAGAATTAAGACTATAAATAATATTTAATTAACTTTAATAAAGTTTTTATAAAAGTTCTTAATTAAGTATTATTTATAAATTAATATTGAAGAGAGATATAAAATAAGTCATTTATAAATCTATTTATAAATTGAATTTTATAATTATATAAATATTTAAGTAATAAAGAATTAAAAGCTGTTTTAAAAAGATTTCTTAAACTTATTAATTGTTTATTTGATTTATAAATTTCTTTTTAATTAAATAGTTTATTTTATATAAGAAAATATTAAAGGCTATAATTTAATTATTTTATATATTATATTAATATCTTATAATATTAATTATAATAATATTTAAAAATAAGAAGTTTAACTTTATAAGTTTTAAACATTTTATAAATAGTTATAAAAGTTTTATATTTATAAATACTTAATTTATTATTTATAAATTATTTTAATAGTTTTAATACTTATTATTTTATATATTAAAAATAGAATTAAGTTTTTATTTATAGATTTAAAGAGATAAAAGACTTAATAAATAATAAAAAGTCTTTTTATTCTTTATTTATAATCTGATTATAATAATTTATATTAATTTAATAATTTAAATTTATAAATTATAAATTTAAGATTTTTAAATTATAATAATATATTTTAATTAATTTTAAAGATTAAAAGATAATAATAAATTAAATTAATTAATAAAAATAAGAGTTTAATTATATAAAATTAAAGATTAAGTCTTAATAATTGATAATATTAAATAAAATTATAAAGATATTATATTAGTTATAATTATTAATATATAAATATAAGACGATATAACGAGATAAATTATTCTCTTTTTATTTATAAATAGATTATAAAATCGAATTAATCTTTGAAAATACTCTTAATTATAATCCTTTTTATTATTAAATAATAAAAGAATTATAAATTATTAAAAAGTATTTAATAAAGAACTTAAATAAAAGATATATTATCTTTAATTTAATTATCTTTATTTCTTTAATCTTTTTTATTAAAAAGTTTAATAAATCGTTATAATTCTATATTTATTAAAAAGAATTAATATTTATTACTTTTTATTAATAAAACTCTAACTTATATTTCTTAAATTAAAATCTTTATAAATTTAAATATTTATTAAACTTTTTATCAATTATAAATATATTTTAATTTAAAAGAATTAATAACTTTTTAAACTTATTATAAATTATATAAATATAAAGTTTTGTTTTTCAGACTTATTAATAATATATAAATATAGTCTTCTTTAATTATTTAAATGATTTTTATATTATATATTTAAATAATATCTTTATTTACTTTAATAATAAATTAAAATATAAGAAATATATTTATAAAGTCCTTTTATAACTTTATAAAATTAAAAAGACTAAGTTTAATATTATTTATATTAAATATTTAAGTTTTATCATTAATATTAAAGATATTGAAATTGACTTTAAAAAGATCTTTATTATTAATTCTTAAGATTATTTAATTATAATATATAATATATAATTTTAATTAGACTTTTATAACTTTTATAAACGTTTTATTTAAGATTATAAGTAAATTGATTATATATCTATTAATTCAATTTATAAATAAAGATATTCTCTTTAATTTTAATAATTTATTATTATTATTTAAAATTAAAGACTATAATTAAAATAAATATTTTAAATAAAGTAATAATTAAAATCCTCTTTTAATAAACTATTATAAGCGAGTTATAATATTTAATAAATTACTTTTTTAAAATTATAAACTTTATAAAACTTAATTATTAAATTTATAATAAAGAAATACTCATTATAATTAAATTTTTATTTTAATAAAGAATTGACTTAATATAAACGAATAAGAGAATTTAAATATTTACAAATTATAAAGTAATAAAATACTTTATAATAATTAAATAATTAAACTAATATTAAACTTATTATATCAAAGTATTATTAAAGGTATTTTTTATAATTATATATTATTTAAAGAAGTAAAACGAAAAAGTAAATATATTTATATATTAAAATAATAAAGTTATAACTTAGAATAAAATTAAAAGGAATTATTATTTATAGACTTTATTTATAATTAAATAACTCGATCTGAAAATATTATTAAAGTTATAATCTAGTTTATAAAGCTTTAATTTAATATTAATAAAGTTAACTCTTTTTATATTTAATATAAAAAGTAATATCTTTATTTTTTTCGATTTAATAAATTTGTTTTTAATTATTAATTATTATAACTCGCTTTTAAAAATAGATTATAAAGTTATTAATTATAAAGATTAAGATTAAAAACTATTTAATAGATTTTTATTATAAAGAAAAAGACTTATAATATGAAATATAAACTATTTATAAATAAAGTTAATATATAAAGCTTATATTTAAATATTTATTACTTATTTAAAAAAGAATAAAACTATTATTTTAATCATTTATAAATATTATTAAAAGAGTCTATTTATTAATATTATAATATATATTGATATTTATAAGACTTATCGACGTTTTATAATCTTTTATAATTATATTCTTGTCACGAACTCAATTTATTAGCCCTTTGATAGTCACTCTTACTTATAATATATATAGATGTAATAAATAATTAAAAGAATAAAAAGTAGTTTTATTAAAAATCTAAAGTTAAAAAGAGAAGAAGAGATGAGTACTTTATATTAAAGAGAGTAGATTAAGTTTGAAGCTATTCTCTTTTATAAATAACTTATAATAGTCTGTAAAGAAATCACGTAATAAATCACTTGACTTATTCTCTTATTATATTAAGTTTAATAAAGAGTAATATATAGCTTTAAAAGCAGGCCCGTGACAAATCTCAAATTCTTATATTTATTATTAATCTTTAATTAGTCTTAATAATATATTTCTAAAATTATAAGTCTTTCTTTAAAGATAAATATAATTATAATATATTATAAGTCGTAATTAATAAATTAAATAAATAAATAATTTTAATCTCTTATTTTAAAATAATTATAATTTATAATATAATTGAAATATATATTTAATATATATATTATAGTTTTAAACTATAAGTTATAATTTATCTTATAATTTTAAATAAAATTCATATATATTCTTAAAGTTAAATTTAAATTATTAATAGCTTTTTATTTATAAATTAATAATTAAATAGAAATTATAAATCAATATATTAATTAATAATTATATTTATTCGTCAATTATTATTAAAATAATTAGTCTGAATTAATTTTTTTTATAAATTATATTTAGTTTATATTATTATATAAAAGCTTAAGAATATCTCTCTTTAAATTTAATTATAAATATATTCTTTTTATATCTTATAATTAAGACTGTTTATAAACACTTATAATAATATATAAAGAAGTTAATATCGTAGATATTAAAGCTTTTACAATATATATATATAATACTTAGTTTATAATTAAAGAGTTTATATAAAAAATTTAAATTAAGAAATAATAAAATATAAATTAATATTATAAAAAGATTAACTTTAAAGTTAATAACTTAGTTTATATCTTTACTTATAATTAGAAAATAGACTATTTTAATAAGAAGTTAAACTATTAAATAATTAGACTTTATTTAATTATAATTAAAGAAGAATATTCTTTTTAAATATAATTATTTATTTTTATAAAAATCTATTTTATATTTATTTTAAACTTATTTTATAAAGATAAGTATAACTTATTATTAAACTAAATATATAAATTAAAGCCTTTATTATAAATTATAAACAATTATAAATAAGAAGTCAATAAGTTAGTAATTATAAAATAAATTAAAAATTAGTTTTCTTATTAAATAAACTAATTAAACTATAATAAAGACTTTAAATAATATTTTACTTCAAATTTTAAATATATTTTATATAAGTTAAAAATATTCTACTTTTATTATTTAGAATTATTAAGCTTATTACGAAAATTAAAAGAATAGTTATAAACTTAAAAGAAAAGAAAAGATGATTATAATAACTTAAATAATAATATAATCAGTTCTCAAAGCTTATAAACAAGCTTTTTCAAAAGAAGAATATAATATAACAGTTCTTATAAACTGTTATAAGACTTATAAAATTGTTACGAGACTTATAAGTCCGGCTTAAGGCTTATAGACCGTCACGTGACTAATTAAAGAGATATATATTCCTCGCTCACTCTTAACCCTCTTAATTCCTTAGTTTTAAATTCTTAAATATACTCGTTTTTTAATTTTAATGTTTTAATCTAATTAGACTTATCACATCTTTTTAATTTATAATTTTTTTAAAATATTAAAAATAAAGTTAATATTAACCTTTTAATCTTTTAAAAGTTCATGATTAATAATAATTAAATTATTATTATTATTATTAGTTTTAAAAAGTTTATAAATAATAATAAGAGTTTAGATTTAAATAATAATATATTATTATAATTAATAGAGAAGACTTTAAATTAAGAATATAGTAAATCGGATAAGGTTTCTGCCGTTTTATTACTTCAGCAATTATGCTTATACGCAATACGAGTACGTATAGAGAGGATACCCCCCTCTTAAAAGACAGAGGAGTAGGAGAAGAAACTGAGTTAGAGAATAATTTTGGGTTCCTTTTGAGTTGGATTCTGCACATTCAAATGCATGTTGGACTCCCTGTAAGCTGATTTGGTCTCCTTAAACATACATATTCGTGGAAAGTAGACAACATCCGTAAGACGGAAACAAATGAGAGTAAAGGATGATTCGCTACCGAAAGTAAGAGTAAGAACATGACTGAGAACTGAGCAAGGGGAAGTAGAGGCCGAACAACTGGAGCAGAAGGTGAAACGAGAGTGAGCAGCGTCCGAGCAGAGCGGCGACACTAACTAGCCTCGTTGTATATAGAGATCGTGAATTGTCGTCTGAGTCTACCTATATAATCTGCGCTGAAACCGAAACGGGACCACTCACAAAGTCCACTTCCGTCTTACACCCGAGAAATCGCTGTTCTAACCCGAGCATAATATTTGTATAATTATTTAACGTGGTTTAACAGTACTTTGAGACTTTGCCATTACCCCTAACTGCTCTCTTAGTATGCGCTGCCTCCAACATCAGGCATGGTCCGTGCTAACCGCCGCCGCTCCCCAAAATTGCCGGCGCACATTATCACGGGGCCGGGACCATGTTGAGTAAACTTCAGATTCTATGCGTAATCTCAGTACTATTCTCAATGGTTTTGATTTTAGCCTATGTAAGGATCCATTAGAGACACAGGTGTCCCGACTTTCGTCCAAGGGATAATCATCTAATTGGCGTACCGCCGTACTTCTAGCTAGCGCCGTGACACATCGGGGACTGCCAATTATAATTACACGGATGCGTGATAGCGCTGTGGCTGACGGTACCTGTAGCTATTGATATTGTTTCACTAGTGTTCCCCTATTTCAGCCAGCCTCGTGTTTCAAACAGCCGTCTGACCTCCTATTTTTCGCTCCCCCTATTTTCGCTCCGCCTAGAAGTCAACTCAAAATTTTCTATTTGGAAATGAAAAATACTAATACTTTCAAGAAGAACAATTTTGACGTAACGTTCGTCGCATCTTCTTCCTTCAAAATAACATTAACTTCAGTGAACAACCTTTGATCATTTGCAAATCGTACCTGCACAAGATGGCTAGCTCAATTCAACCATTCGAATATCGGCAATTCGACACTCGCCGAGAGATTCGACTTTTAAAACTCCATCCTTCTCTCGACCATTTTTCAGAACTTCATAGCGAGATTTTTCACGCCCAGCTCAGCACTTCCATGAAACCTTATGAGGCCCTTTCTTACACTTGGGGTGACAATAAACAAACCAAGCAGCTACTTATAGGCGACAACAAGCTTGCAATCACGAGCAATCTCGACTCAGCATTACGACGTTTGCGTCTTACACACGAGCCGAGAGTCCTTTGGGTGGATGCCATCTGCATCAATCAGAGCGACATATCCGAGAAGAATATTCAAGTCCCACTCATGCGAGAGATCTACGAGTTCGCCAGCAAGACAGTGGTATGGTTTGGAGAGGAGAATGATGCGCAGGTCGCTTTTGACTTTATTAAAGAGCTGCTGGAGAAGCTTTTTGAGCCATCGAAAAAATTCGATCCCTGGGCCGCTGGTAATGTATCAAGCGGCAGCGACGGCTTCACCGCATTGGATCAGAAGCCTTACGGAGAACCGTGCTGGGCTTGGTTCTTGGAGACTATAGCATACGAGCACGGCATCGATGACGATCCGGAAACTATGGCGATAGCTCTCGATTACAAACGAAAGTGGGATGCGGTGGCCAGTCTTTTTGAGAGACCGTGGTGGGAACGAACATGGGTCATACAGGAAGTCGCCCATGTAGGCATTATAAGAGCTTATATTGGTTCTATCGAGATGTCTTTCGACGCCTTGATTGAAAACTACACGAGACTTGATCGACTCAAGAAACGGCAAGTGGCGATACAGAGAATGGACAGGAAAAGTCGAATTCTTCAGGCTCACGCCGTGATTCCACTTCTGACATCCATGGAGCAGTCCCTAAAAGAGTGCTCCTTGATGCCTGATTCTTCAGATTTGGCAACCCAATTGGAAGACCTCAAGAAAACCCAGTCTGCTATGAAGGAAGTGGAAGCAGCCATCAAACAAGTGCGTGAATTCGATCTTTTGACCGAGAGGTTGAAGGCTCTGAAGACAGAACGACCCTCAATCGTAGCAATCCACAGTCTTAGACGTGATGCTGTGATCATCCGCGGAAACGAAATACCCAAGGCTAGCCTCGAGCTATTGGCTATTTTTCGAAATGCGAGCTTAGAAGGGCGGGAACGAGCTCTCGAACGCCAAGGAGATAAAGATGATCTAACGCTAATTTTACGGCAATATAGCAAGATGTTACAGGAGGGTCGAGTGGATGCAGCGGAGCGCCAGGCCCAAGCCGCGTTGGAGAAGATTGCCTGGCACTTCGACTTTCCTGTAAGCCTGAGTGGTGATCGATATACAGTACCACACTCCGACCTGCTTGAAAACCTGTGGAAGTTCCGCGATCAAGGTGCAGCAGACCCTAGAGACAAAGTGTACGCACTTCTGGGGATGTCGAAAGACTATCTTGATATTGATGTCGACTACTCTGAGAGGTCGACAAGTTCGGAGGTTTTCAAAGCAACGACACGAAAGCTGATCGAGAAGTCAAGAAATCTCGATGTCTTAATGGGGGCTGGGAGTCGAAGTGAAGATAATATACCATCTTGGGTCCTTGATTTCAGCATACCAGCAACATATCAGTCAAGGGTTATTTGCTCGTTCAGAAAGAAATTCTCTGCGACAAAAGGCTCATCGATATTCGATTATACACAATCGCCGCTTTGCAATGAACCATCTTCTCTTACTACCTTATCCCTCAGAGGTAAATCCTTTGGCATTGTTACCGAGGTGTTCAGTAGTGGTTTAGATCTAGAAGAAAACGACAACATTACCCTCTTCAATTATGTCATCCAAGAATCTACCGAAAACAGCCCCTCATCAATTTCGACACCATTTAACTCAAGCTGGGGGCCGAATGACATCCAGGTGGGCGACGAGATTGTCCTTCTCATGGGAGGAAGTGTGCCTTTTGTACTCCGGGAAGCAAACGATGGCCGAGAGGGTTTTTCGTTCATTGGGTCTTGTTTATTAATCGATTCTGAGATTGTTAATAAGAATGGCATGCTTGATACCAGGGAAAATGAAGGTTATACGGATATGAAAGATGAAGGTTATAGCGATATAATGTATGGATCCGCCTGGGAGGGCGAGGAATCGGATGAACTCGTCGACTTTCTTTTGTTGTAAGGTTTCTTTTCGCTGCCTCTGAACTGATGTATAACAATGCGTTGAACTTTCTGGTCGAAAGTATGGGTGGTTCATATATGAGTGTAACGTCCTAATTTGCAAAGTTAGTAGCTCGATATAGGGTCCAACATAGCTAGCAGATCGATAAAGCTGTCGCCAACGGAGAAGCCGAATGACATTCTAATTGTGCGAAAGCCACCATGTTCCAGATCGTGAAATCAGAACGATGACTTGATTATCAATTTTTTTAGAGTGGAGAAGTTTGTAGGATGGAAGCTAAAGAGGATTTACTTAAGAGGGAAAAGGTAATGCTGGATAAAAGCGGTCTTAGCGAGGCTGTGCATGAAAAGTGACGCGAACACTGAGAATCTGACTGTTGCAAATACAGTAGAGGTTGACGACTTGATTTCTCAGCTCACGCGAGCTAAACACTCTACAGTGGATGGCCATAAGTCTGCGAGAAACCGATTGTTTAACATTTCCTTCACTAAATATCACTTATTAAAATATCCCATTCCTCGACCAATTTAAGTGCTAATCACATAAAAAATGGGCTAGTTGAACCGTTAAAAGCTCTTAAACCTTTTAATATATTTAGTATTTTATATATTATTTATTTAAAGCTTTTATAATATTAATCTACTTTTACATCTCTTATATTAGCTTATTTAAAAGGATATCCCCGAGGGTCTCCTATGCTTTTTATATACACTCTATTATGAAATTCATAATAACCTCACTATTGCCTATATCTTTAAGCTTAGGATATACTCTGTCGATTTCTGCTTTTAGTGTGACGGTTCTCACAGACCGTCACAAGACTTACGGATCCGTCATGAGGCTCACAGACCGTCACGTGAATAATTAAAGAGATATATATTCCTCGCTCACTCTCGACCCTCTTAATTCCTTAGTTTTAGATTCTTAAATATATTCGCTTTCTAGTCTTTAATATTATAGTCTAATTAAGCTTATTATATTATTTAAAACTTATTCTTTATTTATTTATAAAAGATATAATATCAATTTATTAATTATTTTATTTAATTTTATTTAAACGATTTTCATGATTCTTATATAATATATATAGAATATTAAGATCATTATTAAAAATAACGCTATTAATATTCTTATAAAAATGATTATTATTATATCGTCTTAAATAGCTTTAATATTATTAGACTTTAAATAAATAATACTCTCTTTTTAATAAATTAAACTTTTATAAATATTAAAAGGACTGAATTATAAGAGGCTAAGTTCTTAATAAAGCTATAAGAATAATTAATTAAATAGACTTTAATTAAGTTTAATAAAAGTTTGATTAAATAAAAAGGCAATTTAATCAAACTGATTTAAGAATATTAAGCTCAAAACTTAAAGCTCGTTATAATAAAGTCTATAAATCTCATTAGTTTCTATAAAGAGACTTATAAGACTGTAAATATAAAGGATTAATATATTATTTAATATATAAAAGGCGTTTATATTATTATAGTCTATTAATCTGAATTTGTTTATAATTTATTCTTTATAACTTAAATAATAGATTTATAAGACTGTAAATATAAAGGATTAATATATTATTTAATATATAAAAGGCGTTTATATTATTATAGTCTATTAATCTGAATTTGTTTATAATTTATTCTTTATAACTTAAATAATAGATTTATAAAAGGAAAATGTCAAGTAATTTAATAAGTATATTTAATAATAAAGACTTATCATTATAAATCAGTTTTATAATCGTAAATTTATAAATAAATTTTATTAGTCTTTAATTAAGTATAAATAAGTAATTTATAATATATTAACTTTTAAATTATATACACTAGTTTATAACTTCGATATAAGAATTGTAATCAAGTTAATAATTTAAAGGATTTTATAATTAAAATAATTACTCTTTATCTTATATATTAATTCAAAGTCTCTTTATGATTATAAAGTTAAACTAAATATAATATAAAAGAAGAGACTTATAATTGACTTAATATATTTATATTAAGCTTATAAATAACGTGAGATTATTAAAGTTAAGTGGATTAACGGCAATGATAATTTAATAGACATTATAATTAAAGTAAAGTTATATTAAGCTTTTAAAAACTTAATTAATATAAATAAACTTGAATTAAAGATTATTAAATGAATAAAACGAGACTAATAAAATACTTATAGTTCATTCTCAGTTTATTAAAACGTTTTACAATTGATTTATAGTTTATAAATAAGACTTACGACTAATTTAAAAGACTATTTAAAACGTAATTTAAAGGACTGTTTAAAGAGAGTTTTTTATATATTTCCTTTATATTTTACAGTTCTATTAAAACACTTATAAAGGCTATTTATAAGTGGTTTTATTTTCAAGTATTATTAATATATAATCACAATACTTAATAATGTATTAATTACTTAATTATAAAGCACTGACTAATTAAAAAGACGTATTGTTTTTATAAAAAGTCGTAAAATAATAAACAATTCAATATAATAACAAAGGCACTTTAATAATATATTAAAAGTATAATATAAGTTAATATAGAATTAATCTCTGTCTTTTAAAGACAGAGGATTAATGAAGTTTAATATAATTATATTATAATAATGATTCTATTATCGTTTATTATATAGATCTATATATATTGTAATATTGATATTATATTAACGACATACTCTGATTAAAGAATATTAATCTTCTTATTAATCTTGAGTCACGGGATGCAGCTTTAAATAAAGGTTCATTAAAGCAATAATATAATTATATCACAACTATTCCTTTACTTAAAATCCTGGTTTTTAAGATCAATAAGACACTTTTTTATTGATTAAAATTTGAGACATATATACTTTTAAGTATTTAAATATGAGTAGGCATATAATTCCTTTTTATTGTCATATTACTTAGTCGGTAGTCAAGTTGCTCAACTTTCTTTTAATAATATATCAATACTTTTAGATTTCAGTTTTATTTTTATAATATTCATTATATAAAGAGAAGTAATAAAAGCTCTTTTTTTCTAATGTCACTTCATTAATATAAAGTCTTTTGATAAAAACATATTAATAACTGTTTATACTTAAGTCATTAATAAGACGGGATTATAATATTTAAGACTTAAACTTTGTTTGACTTTAATGTTTTCTGTTTTTAATAGTTTTTTCAATGGTACTTTTACTTTAATTAAGTCAATAAATATTATAATAAACTCTTTTTTTTTCTTAAACATTTCTTTAATATAATAATATTATAATCAAGTTCTTTGAGTATTTAAGATTTAAGCTTTAATAAAACTTATAAAAACTTCAAATGAAGAAAAGTAAGAAAGAGTGTCTTATTAAAAGTTTAAGATTATTTCATTAACCGTTTACGTTTTTTAAATTATAATACTTTTTCTTAACTTCTAACTTAATTATCTTTTTTTAAACGTCTTTATTGCCTTTTTACTTTCTTTTTATTATTGAATTATATTTAAGAATTTAATTTATATTATTATTTATAGTCTTGAATAGTTTCTTTAATATTAATGAAGTCAAAGTATATAAGTTATAAATTGTAATCTTTTAACCAGCCTTTTTATTTCATTAAGTATTTATAAGTTTTCTTATTCCTTTTCTGTTTATATTCTTCAATCTTTTTTACTTTTTATTCTTATTCTTCGTCTTCTTTTATTAAGTCTAAGAATTCTCTTATTTAATAGTTTTAAAGTTTATAATCCTTCTTTAAGTGATATACTTTTAAAAAAGAAACATTAAATATAGAATATAATTTCTCGTATTAATTTAATAAGTTTAAATAATATATTATATTATTGATATACTTAATGATTTTAAATAAGTTAATAAATTTTAAAGAGAGTTTTTTTACTGTTAAATAAAGGTTCTTAATTGATAATAATATCTATTTATTAATAAAGAAGTGCTTATTAAGTCGATGTTTATTATAATACTTTTCTCGATTATTTTAAGCTATATCTTATAGTTTGACAAGTTCTTGTCGGAGTTTTACTAGTGTTTTAATATATTATTATATAGTTAATACTTCTTCTTTAAGCCCGTCTTTAAACTTTAACTATTTTAAATATTATAAAAGTTTTAATTCATAATTATAAACGACTGAGAAAAAGGACCGTTATAATACTTAATGTTTATTACTATTATATATAAACTTTACAAAAGGTAATTTAAAGGCTTAGTCATTTTTATATTTATTATAATAGCTTTGAAAATACTGCTTTAATATTTGATTTTATTATTCTATTTATTTATTAGTTTACGGATAAAAAACAGTATTGAGACGTTAATAAAAATATAAATGAAAATATAATACCGACTAGAATTTGTTTATAAAGACAATTCCTTTATTAAAGACTATTTTATTAAGGGTTTTAAAGAGGGAGAATATATTATTTTATATCTTTTGAGCTAGCTTTAAAGCGTCGATAGTCTTATAATAAAGTATATATCGAGTTATCTTTAAGAATCTATCGATTATAATTAAAATTATATTATAATCTTCATTATTATTCGGGTTTTTATTAAAGGGTAGACTAATAATAAAGTCTATAAATATTTCTTTTTATAGCCGGGACGGTTATAAAACGCTTTTAAGTAATTTATAAAGCATATATCTCTTATCCTTTGATTATTAATAAACTTCATATTATTAAACGTATTCTCAGACATTGTCTTTTATATTCTTTTAATAGAAGTGTCTATATAAGAGATCTATAGTTTTATTAATATTAAAGTGTCTTATAAAAAGATCATTATAATAAAGTCGTAAGATCTCTATATATAAAACGGAATTATTAAAGATATAAACTTTGTTTCATTAATATAACAGATCCTTTTTATCGACTGACTATATTATAATATTAAAGGAATCCCTTTTCTTAAGTTAGTCTTTCTTAATAAGTTTATTAAGTTCATTGACTTATTATACTTAATATATCATTGTAATTATAAAGTCTTATAAAAAAAAGTACGTTAATGTTTAAAAAGTGGCTTTAACGAATTATATTCTTGAAATCAAATGTTTATAACTATTGATTTAACTGATTAAAAAAGGTTTTAAGTTTATAACGTTAAGTTTAATTATAATTAAATAATAAGCCCCTTTTATAATAAAAGACATTAAATAGTTCCCTATTACTTTTTTTTATAAAAATAAAACATTTATAAGACATTTATAAATCTTTTAATAAAGACCTCTCATCTTTATATAAAGAAGTATAAAAATGACTATAAAAAGAGTTTGTGAAAATAATTTGACTTATAAATATGTCTTTATCATTTCTGTTTAAAGTATTAATATTTTAAAAAGTTAATAATTATATAATATTAATAAGTCCGTCAAGTATATAATTAAGCCTATGACTTAAAACATCCGTTAAATTAATATTATTTTTATAATAATAAATCTTAAAGTCAAAAGACGAGAAATAAATTACTTATTATATTTAACGGGATTTTAAATATTTAATATTTATAAAGTAACGTAAGTTATTATAATCCGTTAAGACTTTAATAATATACTGGGACTTTTTAAAGTAATGCTTTTAATATTTGAAGTATTTTATAATAGTTAATAATTCTTAATTATAAGTATTATAATTCCTTTTTATTAGAATTAATTTCCGGCTTTAAAATATAATAAAGTACTAGTATTATTTCCTTTTTTATTTATAAAAAGTTTATTGAAATATAGTTTTAATAATAATATAAGTTAAAGCATTAATTTCTATATAGATCGGTTTATTAAAGTCGAAATAAATTAAGAATAAGATAGTAATAAAAGCCTTCTTCAACTTCTTAAAACTAGTTTTAACTTATAAAATAAAAGTAAAAGGGCCTGTCTTTCTTTTATTTTTTATTCTGATTAAAAGATTAATTAGTCTTATTATCTCATAAGAATATCTATGAATAAACCTCTTATAAAAGTTAATAAAACTTAAAAAAACTTAGACTTTATAAAATGACTTTAATTTAAGCCATTTTTCAATAATAAGGATTTTATTAAAGTCTGGTTTTATCTTTATAATACTTATAATAAACTTTCGAAATTCTATTTCTTCGACGTCAAAGAAATATTTATTAAGTTTAATATATAGCTTATACTTCTTTAGTCTTTTTATGACAATTCTGACATAAATGTAATAATCTTCTTTTAGTTTAAAATAAATGAATATATTATTAAAATATATAATTATAAAGTAATCGACAATTTTAAACAATACTTTATTAATATAAGCTTAAAATATCGTTAGAGTATTAATGAAGTTAAAAAGCATTATTAAATATTTAAAATGACTGTATTTAATCCGGAAAGCAGTCTTTTATTAATCGCTTCTTTAAATACGGATTTAATAATATATATCTTTGAAGTCGAGTTTAATAAATTAAACTACTTTAATAAATTGATTTAAAGTCTTATTAATAAAAGGCAAAAGGTGTCGATTCTTGATTATAATCTTATTTAAACTATGATAATCAATATAAAGTCTCAATCCTTTATCTTTTTTAAGGATAAAGAGGATAAAAGCCTTTATTAAATTAATAAAAAGTCGGATTTATTTCTTTTTTAAAATATTAATAAAGTATTCTCGTAATACTTTGAGTTATAACTCCGATAAATTATATAATAAGTTATAAAGAAGAGGATTTATAATTTTAATAATATATTTAAATCTTTTATAGTTTATTACTTCTTTAATTAAAAGTATATCGAATATATTTATAAAGTCTTAAAGATATTTAAGTATTTCTATAACTTTAGTTTTAATATCATAGCCGTTTATTCGGTATATTAATAGTGTTTTAAGACTAAGAGTATTAATAGTGTAATGGGGATATCGTGTCCTGCTTCAGGGGTTAGTCACGTGGTAAAAGCATACGTGTCATGATGATGCGTCACTATATAAGGAGCTTCGTTCACGCTTCAGAGCTTAGATCTTTAAGCAGTCTACATCAATTCAACATTCCTGCCTATTTCTAAAGTGCTTCACCCCCTTTACAATAGTCATATTGATACGATCATTATTATATTTATATTTCTTTTAATTTCGAAGACATTAATACTCTCTTTTTAAAATATATAAAAAGTATATAATATTAGAAAAGTCTTATTCTTTTATAACTTTCTCGAACTCTTTTATGCTTAAGACATCGATAGATTAATCTTATGGTTTAATATATGCCCACCGCTTTTGAACTTAATTATAATACTTAGCTTTTAACTTTTCAAGCCTTTTTAAACTAAATATTATTTAATATCTAAGCACTTTATAAACGTAAAACCGATAAGAATCCGTTCTTTATTATCTTTAATAATCTGTAATTATATACTCGATTTTATATATATTTAAAGTCTTTACTTTTCTTTTATTAAAAGCAAAGAACTCTTTATCACATTATTATAATAATACTCATCTTATATTATAAACTTCGTATTCGTCGACAAAGTTGACGTCTGAATCATTATTTTAAAGACTTTATATATAAGTATTAATATTAACTTTTAATTATTTTATAATAATATCAATAGTCATTTTATTAAAGCGTTTAAGTTATATATTAAGTCCGTCGACGTTTAAGGCTTAGCTTTGTCTTTTCTTAAAGTAGTATTAAAAGACTATTGAGTCTTTTTTGATTTACTTTTATTGTCTTTTTTAATAATATTAACTTATATATAAGTATAAGTATTTTTTCGCTTTAACTTTTATTAATACTTTTTAAAGTTCTTTTACTTTTAATCATCAAACTTTAAACAGTTCTTAAACCTTTTAAAATGCCTTAATTAATTGTAATAAAAGTATTTTATATTCTTGATATTTAAACAAGTCTTAATCTTTTAAGAATTATTATTAACGATAATAAACTAAGAGTTAAATCTTAAGATTTTATTACTTTTCCGATAGTTTTCTTTTCTTTATTATTGATCACTCTGATTAAAATGAGTTTATTCTTTCTTTTTTTAAAAAGAATCCTTATCTTTTTTATTAAGATTAAATCTTAAGTTCTTTATTATATTCTTATAATATTCAGCTCTTTTAATTTATTAATCTATAATATAAAAACGGCGTCGTTATTGA
>Ga0302221_10000859_pt1 | contig 20395 bp, 4 predicted proteins | sample II_Palsa_E2_1_FD_193517 | JGI IMG/M metagenome (GOLD analysis project Ga0302221, IMG submission 193517) | Peat permafrost microbial communities from Stordalen Mire near Abisko, Sweden - II_Palsa_E2_1 | ecosystem: Environmental > Terrestrial > Soil > Palsa > Peat permafrost | place: Sweden... | reverse complement strand
GTTCGCCCCCATATAGTATACTTTTGTAAATATTACCATTACGGGCATTTTATAGTAAAATCGTCTAAGTCTAATCGTTAATTGGAATATTCTTTTTAACCTTACCAATTATAATAGTTTTAACATTGCGTTATTATAAAACTAGAGAGGCGTAAATTGCGACGAAATCGTGATGCGCCGATTTTGCACCAAAATTTGCTTAAAAACTTTAGCGAAAATCGAATCGTCGCAATTAAGAGTTAATAATATAAGGGGTCTTTAACTTGAGCTTATTTGGAGTTATAAGAAATGTTAATCTTGTATTATTTGAATAATATTTTAATTATAAGAGAGATGTATATACCGTGGGCCTTGCGATAGTTAAATCGCAAGTAGGCAATATGGGGTTTTTGGTGGGGTTTCGCGTACTGAACAAGTATCAGTTGACAGTCACTGTAGGTGAACCCTTCTAAGCATGTGACAAGGAAACTCCGCGTCTCTCCATTCACACTCAAGGATTGCTCCATCATTTATCCTCCACCTTTGCTAAAGATCATTTCTTATTACAAATATCGGCCGTATTAAGATAGATAGAACTAAGCCTCTTACTTTATCTGAATCTTCTCAAGAAGGCAGCGATAAAAGCGACGGCTAAGGATTAAGCATTAGGGGGTCGCGGGTTAATAGTCGGACTTAACGTCACTCTTGTAGGGGCCCTTCCTTACAGTCGGCGAAAGCGAAATGTCCAGCGCAAGCGAAATGTCCGCGGCGCCAACGCGATTTTTTAATTTATACGTGTTATACTATACAAAAAATCAATTAATTATTGCAACTTCTAACTAAAATCTTTAATATTATTATTATTATAGCAAGACTTGTGTCCCTTCCAAAAAACACACATTAGCGCGACTTATTAGAGAAAGACAAGGTATAGTAGGCTCTTAAGTTTTTACGCAAGCATTTAAAGGAGGAACTTACTCTTATAGCACGTTTATTTAATATTAAAAAGGCTAGGACCCTCTAAAAGGCTTAGAATTGTAAGAAGAAGAGGAAATAATTAAAGAAGAAGGTATAAGGAGGTCAAAATAGGATCCTTTGCCCTAATTAACACGCTGCTTTAATTTAATATTCTATAAACTAAGCCCTTAATAGAGGCAAAGGGGCGATAAAGCAAATAATGTTTAATGCTATTATGCACTTTTGCAAAGAAGAAAACTAATCAATTTTATTACAAAGATAATTCTAGCTTTAGCTATAAAACTATATCAAATTGCATATAATTAAGACAATGTCGCAACTATAAGGGCTCATAGCAGCCTAAGGCCTGAGCTCATATAATTGGGGGCGCTTTGCGCCTTATATTATAAGAGCTCTTCCCCTATCTCTTCTAGTTTTTAATTAGACAATTCATTAATTACTTCTTTATTCGATTACCCTATGCTATATACAATAGTTATAAGCCCGGTTTGCACTTAAAGCTTTTAAAGAATATATAGTAATATAAGGTAAAGTGATTATTTACTTTCTACTTCATTTACACTTTGTTGAGCACTTTGTTGCAATATACGCAAATTAACATTATAGCATTTAAAGAGGTTTCTAAGTAGCGCATTATATATATTATAATCTTTAAAGATTAACAATTATAGCTAAACTAGTTTATATAGCTCTATTTTTAAGCTAACTTTAAGTATATCTAGCATTTAATTAATTTAAATAAACTAAATACTCTTGCAAACTTACTTTTAAGCCTCTTACTAACATTTGAAAAATTAATTACTTAACAAGATAAGCATATTTAGCAATAGCACATTATTGTAATAAAGTAATAAAGCAAGTCCTTCTAAAATAGTAATAAGAATAATACCTTATAATAATAACTAGTTTCTTTAGCTCCCTTTATATTCGACAATATTTGAGACTTTTATACTACTCTTTATAATTAATATATAGCTACTTAAACAAATTTTAAAGAGCTTTTAAGCAAATACTATTTACTATAAAGTTAAATAAATAAAACTATTAATACCTTAATCCTCTTAACTATTATAATAAAGCTTGTTAAAAGCTAATAGTCCTCGATTTAAAACACTATTTAAGCATTAAAATAAGAGTTTGCCCTTATAAATATAAGCATTTTTACTATTATTAAGTAAAAGTACTAAATAATCCTTAAATAAGCAAAACAAGGAAATGTAAACCCGTCTTATTAGCTTGCAAATTAGAGGAAAGTATACTAGAAAGCTAAAGCAATTAAGTTAGCTAAAATCGAGGGAATACTTACAATAAAGGACTTCTTAACCGCAATTTCTAAGCAAATAAGACTTGTATAAGCAAGCTCCAATTGGCAAATTTAATTAAATAAGACAAACTAGGAAATTAGTGTCTTATACTCAAGTAATACAAAATAGTCTTCTTAGCTATAGCATTAAAGGACTTAATTATAAAAAGCTTTAAAGCTTTAAATATCTTTACTACTATTAGTAGCTATTCGGATACTAAAAAACCCGACTTTAAATTTATTAAGTATAAGTGCTTATATAAAATTAAAAAACACTATTAAAACTTAAAAGAATATATTATTGTCGCAACTATAGGGGCTCACAGCAGCCTAAGGCACTAAGCTTACGTAATCGGGGGCGCTTTGCACCCTATATTATAGGAGCACTCCTCTCTTCTTTTCTAGTTCTTAATTAGACAACTTTTCATTAATTACTAATTTATATTATTACCCTACTTTGTGCGTATTAGTTATAAGCCCGGTAAGCACTTAAAGCTTTTGCTTATTTGTATAATAAAGTAAGTAATTACCCACTTTTTACTTCTTTAAAATATACACTTTATTAATTATTTTATAGCTTCGACCAAGATCTCGATTATAGCATCCAAATAACTTAAGTAACGCGTCGCGTACGCAATTGTTTTAAAGGATCGACGATTATAGCTTATATAGTTTATATAACTCTAATTTTAAGTAGACTTCCGAGGCATTTAGCACCTTATCGACCCTAATAAACTAAATATTCCTTATATTAGCATCGAGCCTTTAAACGTCCCTCTAACGCTTAAACAACTAATAAAACAAAGAAATAAGCGACTATAATAAAATTACATTTTAGTAGTTAACTAGTAAAGCGAAAACACTTAAAAAGGCAAACGACTTGCTTCCTTTACTCTTTTAACTTTTAAGGATATTAAAGAATAACACGCTACTCTTTTTAAGGAATACTTAATTGCTTATAGCATATAAACTATAAACTTAAACTAGTATTATTACCTTTAAAGCTAAGTTAATAAAATTGTTAATACTTTAATCCTTTCGACTATTATAATAAAGCTTATCGGCAATAAAGAGTAATCTTTGTAATTAACCGTTTAAGCTTTAAAGAGGCAATTTGCACTAACTAATACAAGTACTTTTATTATAATAAGATAAAAATACCGAGTTATACTTAAATAAGCCGAGCAAGGTAATATTAGCCCGGCGCGCTAATAAGCTAATTAGTAACAGATTTATAAGAAGGCTAAAGCGCTTAAGCTAGTCGATATCGAAAGAACGCTTATAATAAAGGATTTTTTAATTGCAATTTTAAAAAGGATAGCCCTTGCTTAAGCGCTTAGCAAGCTAGCAAATCTTATTAAATAAGATAAGCTAAGCAAAGAGTATCTTACGCTCGAAGAGTATAAAATCGTCTTCTCGGCTATTGCTTTAAAAGATTTAACCTTAAAAAGTATTAAAGCTTTAAGGATCTTTGCTACCTTTAACGGCCGATTAGACTCTTAAATAAAGTAAGACTTTAACGCTATACCCGCTCTTATAAGATCCAAGTGCTTATATACGAAAATTAAGCACAATTAAAGCTTTAAGAAATGCGCTTTTATAAAGATTGCAATTATTAAATTATTTAAAAGGGAAATTAAAGAAAAACTTAACGCCGAGAAATGCAAAGAGATTAAGCGTATCCTTTAAACCGAGCGCTTTAAATTATTAAAGAGCTTCCTCGAAAAGAAATATAAGATTAAAATTATTATAAAACTAGTCTTTAGCTCGATAAAGGATTAAGCGTTTAAAAGTACTAGCGATAGTTTTAAAAAGGATTAAGGATTAGCGGAACCGAAATTTTTAAGAAGCATTAATGCCGCTTTTATAAACTTACTTTTAATAACTTCGACCCCGGGGCAAAGAATATACGCTATGCTCGATTTTTCGAGATATTTACTTTTTACAAGCACTTTACTTAATAATTATAGCGCTACGCACTTAATAAATAGCAAAGAATTGCTTAAGCTAAGGTCTTTTATTAAAGCTACTTATAACAAGTGCATTGAAGCCGGTTCTTTTAGCTTCCCGATCTTAGGATAAAGCAAAAGGGTAATTAAAAAGGCTTTAAATAATATAGCTAGCTTAAACTTAGAAGATTTAACTTTATTAAATATTATAATCGTTAAAGGATTTTATATTAATATAATTTCCGAAGCTCGATTAAATAAAGCAAGAGTTTAGTATTATAGCTTAAATTACTTGCTTTAATATAAAATTAAAGGGAAGAGCGTTATATTTAAGCAATTAAAGCGCATATATAACTTAATATTTTTTAAATTTAAGCTACTTTTTACTTATTTTAAAGTTTTTCCCGAAATTCTAACAAGTATAATAAGAATTTTAATATTTTTAACAATTAAACAAAGTATAAAGGCAAAGTTCCGGCATTTATAAGATTACTTTAAACTAAGAAGCAATTTAAAAGAAGTATAATATATACGAGTAAAGCACTTTAGCTTAAAGGCTTTATAAGCACTTGTTAAAAGCGCAAGAAACGTGATTATTAAAGGCATTATAAGAGCTAAGTGCGTATATTACTCGACAATTCACGTAATGCAAGTTATTTTAAGGCAATCTTCTAAAAAGAAGTCTTTAAGATTATTTTTTAAAATTTTATAAAATCTTTTCGACTTTTTAAAAAGCTATAACAAAGCTTAATAGCTTTTAATAATTAAAGACGAGTATAATAAGAAGCTCTTCGACTTTATTCTTATAAATAAGTCTTTAGTTTTAATATTTAATATAATTAAAGATTTCGATTATTAAGTAAAGAGGCAATTTAACTTTATAATTTGCAAAATATAGCATAATAATAACACTTTTATTATTGCAATTAAAAGATATATAAAGTATAAGCTTTAAGCTAAAGAAGTAAGCATTAAAATCGAGCTAGCCTTTACTTATACTTATAAGCTTAATAAAAGTGCTAAACGCGCAAGATAAGAAGCTATAACTAAGTCGATTAAAATGTATGTAAAAGCAAGTCTCTTAAAGGACTTTTAGCTAAAAACAACTCTTATTATTATATTCTTATATAATAAGAGCCCCTCGCATATATATAATATACGCTTACTTAATAAGGTTTTTAACGCTTAATTCCGAAATTATTTTAAGTAATATAATCTTGCGCTTATTATACGCTTAATAATTAATTTTTAACTTAACTAAAATAAGATTTATATATATAAAGCTCGAGTATATTTACTAATTAAAGAACGCGAAGCTAAGAAATAAAAGAAAGCTTTTAAAGTTAATCCTTATAAGTATATTAGATATTTAGTTAATTATATAGCATTTAATATATATAAAATTTAAGTTTTTGCGCTTAAGAGAGTAATTATTATATAAAATATTACATTCGACAAAGATACCCTTTACTCGAAGGAGTTCGAACAAGTAATAAGCTAATTACTTGAGATTATTAAGCGAGTAATTAAACTAATTAAAGAAGAGGAGATTTAAGACGCTAAATCGATTTTTAAAAATAATAAACTATAAAAGGACAATTTGCTTAAGCAAACTTTAAGCCCGCTTATTATAAGGGGTATAAAAGAGCTCTCAAGTGAGGACTTAAGCGGCTAAAACTCGGGGGTAAAGATCCTTATTTTAAAACTTGTAATAAAGACTAGACTTATATCCCCGGATCTTACTTTAAAGCTTAAAAGCATATTAAGTTTTAATTAAAGGAGTAAAGGAATTTCGGCTAAGCTAACACTAGCGCTTAGTTCGACAAATAAAGAGGCTAATAAGCTTCTAGAACTCGTTAAAGAAGTGCACTTAACTAAAGAAAGAGAAAGAAGGACTTTATTACCGGATTAAGCTTAAAATCTAATATAAAGCGATTTAGAAAGCTTATAATAAAGCACTAGTAAGCTATTTGCAAAACCGAAATGCAAATACGAGCGTAAAGTATAAAATAAGTTACAATCGAGCAAAAGAATTTAAAAATAAAGACTTAATAATAATAATTACGCCCTTAATAAAGCAAAGCTTAATAATAGCTAAATATATATAACTTTATATATATTACTTATTATAATAGTAAGATTAAATAATACCGATTACTTCGAGTCTCTTTTAAGCACGCTATAGCTTAATTAGCTAAGTAAATTAAGTAATAAAAACGAGGAAAAGCATAAGATAATATATATAATAATTGTAATATCGATTTTATAAAATTAAAGCTTAAAGAACAAGGATGCTTTTAAAGGCAATACCCCTTGCATTTATTAAAATAATCTTTTAAAAGAACTAAAGTCTTAAAACGATCTAAAAAAGCACTTATTTAAGGCCTTTTTTAAGCAAAATATAATACTCGAGCTTAAAAACCTTAAATTTAAAAATTGTTAAAGAATAATCTCGCATAATAAAATAATAGCTTACTTGATCCCTTTAAAATAGGTATTTAAATACAAATATAACTTAAATAGCTACTTAATTAAGTGTCGATTAAAGATTATTATATAAGGTAATTTGTAAGAAGAGAACTTTATCTTATCGACTTATACAGCTATACTTGCAACGCGCTCTTTTAAAATATTTATAGCTATTATAGCTTACTTTAATTTAAAAATTAAGTAATTTAATATAATTAACGCCTTTATAAATGCGAAAAGACTGGTTAAAAGCTCCTTAGTAATATATTAACTCCTTAACAAATTCAAAATCCTTAATATATATACTAAAATCGATTAAGCCTTATATAAGCTAAAGGACTCCCTAGCACTTTAATATAATAAATTTGCAAGTACTTTAATTAAGATAAAGCTCGAGCTATATAAAGAAAAGCTATATATATATATAAACTTAAAGTATAAAGTGTTTATTTTATTTTATATTAATAATATATAAATAATATTTTATAAGAGCAATAAAGTATTAGCAAATAAGATTATTACAAAAATTAACGTAACTTATACTTTTCACTTAATAAGAGAGGTAAAGTAGTTCTTAGGAGTTTATGTAATTAAAGATTAACTTGCGCGGAAGCTTTAGCTTATATATAATATATATATTAAAAAGATTACAAAGAAATTTTACTTAATTAACGGAAAGTATATAAGTACTCCTTTCCCGATTTTAAAGCTTAAGAAATATGCTAAATAAGCTTCTTTTAAGCAAGTTAAAAAGTATTAAGAGAAAGTTAATTTAATACTTTATATTACAATTATAATTAAGCTAAATATAGCATATACCGCTTTATTGCTTTCTTAGTTTTTAATAAACTTTAAGCTTAAGCATTATATAATAATTAACTAGACAATTAAATACTTATATAAAACGCAATTTTTAAAAATGTAATACTTTAAAGAATATTATAACGCTAACTTGATAATCGCATTTAATATATCTTACGCTAATAATATAAATACCCGACAATCCTTATAAGAGTATATTATATCTCTTTTTAAAAGACTAGTTATATAAAGGGCAGCTTGTTAATTGACAATTACTACTTTTATAATAAAGGCTAAGCTACTTGCTATTAAGCATATAGCTAAAGAAACCCTAGCTCTTTAGCATTTCTTTAAAGATATTAAGCTCGACTTAAAAAAGCTATAAACGATCTTTTGCGATAATTAATAAACAATTAAGTTTATAATTAAAGAGAATAAAAAGATTACTATTAAGCTGCGCTATATTAATATTTAAAATATATAATTATACTAAAAGCATATAAAAGGTGCATTTTAGGTAATATATCTATTAATAAAGGAAATACTAGCAAATAAATTAACTAAAAACTTATTACGCTATAAATTCGAATACTTCTAATTATTGTTAAACTTTTAAAATTTATATAAGATAATCGAAAATATAAAATAGCTTAAAGGAATTATTTTATTTATTTATTTTTATTTATTTATACCGAAAAACAAGGAATGCTTTTAAAAATTAAAACTTCTTTGCTATTAAGTTAATTAGCTTGCTTAAAACACCTTTTATATAATTAAACTAACTTGCACTATTAGCCGCGCGACCTCTTATAGCTTTATAAGCGCTATACTTAAGAGGAATAGCTATAATAAGAATTGTAAAAGTAGTAAGCTTAAGAAGAGTAGCTATAACGGGAATTATAAGAATAGTAATTGCTAGTTTAGCTATACTAATTACAAGTATAGCCGCCGCTAGCCTTATACTATTATTACTAGTCTCGCTATTCGATTTCGCAATTTCGAGTATAATACAAATAGATATATAAAGCTTATTAAGCTTTTAAAGCAAGTAGTTAATTATAAATAAGACTAAAAAACAATTAACTTATAGTCTTATTTATAATTAATAACTTATTTAAAAACTATAAAGCCACGTTTATATAAGAGGGTAAAAGAGTATTATAATAGTAGCTTAAAGCGCATTTTTAATAATAAGAGCTTTAGCTAACTAAGTCGAAATAGCTATTATTACTTTATTTAAAAAGCGCAAAGTTAACTAGTTCTTAAATTAGCTAAAGACGCGTTTAAATCGTTTTCGAGCATATTATAACTAAAGCAAAGAATATCGCGTTAAGGGCCTTTTATAAGTTATAAGGTTTAAGCTTTAAAAGGGGTTTTAATAAAAGCGGAATTACTCGAAGAAGATAATTTACCTTTATTACGCGTAAGAGTCTTAAAAGCAACACAAGCTATACGGGCAACGGGGGCAATAAGAATAATAATAGCTACTTATAAGTTATTAGCTTACGTTAATAAAGTTAAGCAAGAAATATATTATCTTATAAGTAACGTTCTAAGCAAAGGTGCGCAAACGGGGTTTTAAAATACTAGTAAAAGGCCTTAAGCTTTGCGCTATTATTTATATTACAAAAAGGGAGCTAAAAACTAAAAAAAAGAGCTTACTTTAAGTAAAAATAGACTTGGACCTAGTAATTAGGAGCTATAAAGCTATAACACGCGCTAGTATAAGAGCAATTGCAAAGCCTTTAATGTGCGGATTATCCGATTATTTTATTAGCTAATAAATTGTATATTTAAAAACGCGTATACGCATAAAATATAAGCTTTATTTGTTTAGTATTATTACTTAATTAGCTAAGGAGTGTGTCGCAACTATAAGGGCTTATAGCAGCTTAAGGCACTAAGCTCACGTAATCGGGGGCGCTTTACACCCTATATTATAAGAGCATTCCTCCCTTCTTTTCTAGTTCTTAATTAGACAACTTTTCATCGATCACTGATTTATATTATCACCTTGCTTTGTGCGCATCAATTACTTTAAAAGTTGTAATTACCGGAATTACTAATAAGCTATTTAAAGAAAGACTAAACCTTGCACAAAGCAAAAAGATAAAGGAGGCCTTACTTACTTACTAGTAAAGAATACTAAAAACTTAGCTTAAGCAAAAGTATAAAAGTTAAAATTAAAACAAAGTCTAGCTTAAGCTTAACAAAGAACTTAAGAACAAGTAAACTTAGCTCGAAAAAGGATACTAGTTTTGTAGAATTATTTAAATACTTTAAAACTATAAATGCTATGCTTATAAACCCCTGTTTTATAACTCTAATATTAAGCTAAAGGGTTTATATTATGCTTAATCTTTTAAGATATTCACTTTTAGCTAGCACTTTACTTGATAACTATAATGCTATATACCTAGTAAATAGCAAGGACTTGCTTAAATTAGGGTCTTTTGTTAAAGCTTTATTTAATAAATATATTAAAGCAAGATCCTCGAGTTTTCTAATCCTCGGATATAGTATTAGAGTAATCAAGAAAGCTATAAATAAAGCTATAGGCCCAAATATAAAAGATTTACATTTATTTGATATTATAATAATAAAGGGTTTTTATATTAATATTATTTCCGAAGCTTGTTTAAACAAACAAGAGTCTAATATTATAAATTAAACTGCTTACTCTAATATAAAATAGAGAAAGAGAGTGTTATACTTAAGCAATTAAAGCATATATACAATTTAGTAATTTTTAAATATAAATTGCTTTTTATTTACTTAAAGATTTTATCTGAAATTCTAATAAGCATTGCAAGAATTTTAATATTTCCGACAATATCAGGGGGAAAAAACACGTGCCAACAACTTGCCAATAGTGCTAACAATGTGCTAATAGTGCTAACAACATGCTAACAATGCCATTTTTGCATGTCCAAAAATTTAGCACTAAATTTTCGACATTAAGTGCCAATTGACTACTATTAGCACCAATTAAGCTATATGCACAAATAGTAATTATCTTGCTAATACTAATTATTACAAGTTTTAAATTAGTTATATCTTTTATAAAAGCTTAGATAAAAATAATTTAAAAAATTGTCTTAATATTATAAAAATAACTCTATATAAGCTACTTTACTAAAATGCTTTACTAAAACTCCCTGCTAAAACGCCTTACAAAAGTGGCCCCGAAACTTAAGCTATTTTACTAAAATGCCTTGCTAAAACTCCTTGCTAAAACGCCTTATAAAAGTGGCTCTAAAACTTAAGCTGCCCTCTAAAATGCCTTGCTAAAACTCCTTGCTAAAATGCCTTACAAAAGTGGCCTTAAAACTTAAGCTACCCTTTAAAATGCTTTACTAAAACTCTTTAAAATATTAAATAAAGAGATGTTAGATAAAAAGAAGTTAAATAAAAAAAAGTTAAATAAAGAAAAGTTAAATAAAGAGAAGTTAGACAAAGAGATGTTAAATAAAGAAATATTAGACAAAGAGATATTAGATAAAGAGATGTTAAACAAAGAGATATTAAATAAAGAAAAGGAAAGGAGAAAAGAGAAATAGAAGAAAGGAGGAAAAAGGAATAGAGGAAAGGAAAAAAGGAGGAAATTATAAAAAAACTTTAATTTTGCTAGTAAAAAAGGGTAAATAGCTATTATAATGCTACTTGTACGCACTTTTAGGGCCCCTTAGAAGTGCACATAAGCAGCTAAGCTTTAATTTTGCTAATAAAGGTAAGTAGCTACTATAATATAAACAAAAGCGCCACTTTTTACTTGTGCTACTTATCCCTTTGTCTAATAAAACATGCTTATGCTAAGCATTATAGCAAAAATTAGCAAGCAAACTATATTATTTAGCTATAAATGCTTAGCGTGAGCATGTTTTACTAGATAAAGGGATAATATAACTATTGGCCTATTTTTGTATTATATGCTATATAACCCAATTCTCGGGCTTGTTCTAAACTGGCCTCTAAAACTGGCCTCTAAAACTGCTCTCAAAACTGGCCTCTAAAACTAGCCTCTAAAAGTGCCTTCTAAAAGTGTCCTCAAAACTGCCCTCTAAAACTAGTCCTCAATTGCTAATTAATTGCCCCACTTGCCAATTGACTGCTAAGCAGCTACTAATAGCACTATATAAGGCTATATAACTAAATAAAAAATCAATTAATTGCCCCACTTGCCAATTAACTACTAAGTGGCTGCTAATAGCACTAAGCAAGTGCCAATGGCACGTGCGCTTAAGCGAAAAATTGTTAGCAAGTTTTTTTTTCCCTAATAAATCAAATAAAGTATAAAAAAGAGGTTTTAATATTCTTAAGACTTCTTTAAACTAAAAGTAATTTAAAAAAAGTATAATATATATAAGCAAGGCACTTTAGCTTAAAAGCTTTATAAGCACTTGTTAAAAGCGCTAAAAATGTAATTATTAAAGGAATTGCAAGAGTTAAATGCAAGCATTGCACAAGAACTTATATAAATTAAGTTATTTTAAGATAATCTTCCAAAAAGAAGTTTTTTAAGCTATTTTTTAGGATTTTGTAAAATTTGTTCGATTTTTTAAAAGGCTATAATAAAGCGCAATAGCTTTTAATAATTAAAGACAAGTATAATAAAAAGCTTTTTAGCTTTATTCTTATAAATAAGTCTTTAATAAAAGTCTTTAATATTATTAAGGACTTTAATTATTAAATAAAGAGGCAATATAACTTATTAATTTGCAAAATATAGCACAATAATAACACTTTAATAATTGCAATTAAAGGATAGTTAGCTTATAAGATTTAAGCTATAAAAGAAAGCATTAAACTCGAGCTTACCCTTACTTACACTTATAAGCTAAATAGAGGTTTTAAGCGCGTAAGATAAGAGGCTATAACTAAGTTAATTAAAATGCATATTAAAGCAAGATTTCTTAAAAACCTTTAGCTAAAAACTACTTTTATAGCTATTTTTTTATATAATAAAAGCCCCTCTTATATATATAATTTTCGCATACCTAATAAAGTTTTAGATTTGTAATTTTGAAATTATTTTAAGTAATATAATTTAGTGCTTATTACACAATTAACAACTAATTTTTAACTTAATTAAAATAGGATTTATATATATAAAGCTTAAGCATATTTAATAATCAAGGAATGCAAATTAAGGAAATAAAATAAAGCTTTTAAAGTTAATCCTTATAAGTATATCAAATATCTAATTAAATATATAGCATTTAATATATATAAAATTTAAGTCTTTATACTTAAAAAGGTTATTATTACACAAAATATAACATTTAACAAAAATATCCTTTACTTTAAAGAATTTAAGCAAGCAAATAGCTAGCTAATTGCAATTACTAGACAAATAATTAAACTAATTAAAGAAAAAGAACAAGCTTAAAATGTTAAGTTAATTTTTAAAAATTTAAAACTATAAAATAATAACTTTTTAAAGCAAATTTCAAAGTAATTTATTATAAAGAGTATAAAGAAGCTTTTAAGCAAGGTCTTAAGTAGCTAAAACTCGGGAATAAAAAGCTTTATACTTGTAAAACTTGTAATAAAGATAAGACTTTTATTCTTAAAACTTACTTTAAAGCTTAAAAGCATATTAAGTAAAAGTAGTAAAGTTTCGACTAAGTTAATGCTAAAGCTTAATTTAATTAATAAAGAGGCTATTAAAGAGCTTTTAAACCTTGTTAAGAAATGTACTTAATTAAATAATAAAGTAAAGAAAGGACTTTATTAATAAATTAGGCCTACAATCCGACTTTAGTAAATTAACCTTAAAATAATCTAATTTAAAAAAACTTAAAAAGGTTTAAAAAAAGGTTTAAAGAAGCACTTGCGAAGCTAAAATGCAAATAGGAATATAAAATATAAAATAAGACTTATATAAGCAAGAGACTCTAAAAAAGGGGCCCAATAATAACAATTACAATTATAATAGAAGAGGACTTAATAATAGTTAAGTATATATAATATTATATATATTATTAACTATAAGAGTAAAGTTAAATAAAACTAATTACCTTGAATCCCTCTTTAAAACATTATAGCCTAATTAGCTAAATAAACTAAAAAAAGGAGATATAAAATAATATAAGATAGTATATATAGTAATTGTAATATTAGTTTTATTAAACTAAAGCTTAAAACACTAAGTTCCTTTAAAGGCAATATTCTTTGCATTTATTTAAGTAAGCTCCCGAAAGCGCTAAAGTTATAAAGCAAACTAAAAAGGCACTTACTTGGGACTTTATTTAAGCAAGACGCAAAACTCGAGCTTAAAAACCTCGAATTAAGAGACTATTAAAGGGTAATCTTACGCAATAAAACTATAGCTTACTTAATTTTGCTAAAATGGGTTTTTATATACAAAAATAACTTAAATAGCCATTTAATTAAGTGCTAATTAAAGATAATTATAAGAAGTAATTTGTAAAAGGGGTAATTAATCTTATTAACTTATATAGCTATACTTGTAGCGCGCTTATTTTGAATATTTATAGCTATTATAGCTTATTTCAATTTAAAGATTAAGCAATTTAATATTATTAATGCTTTTGCAAATGCAAAAAGACTAATTAATAGCTTACTTATAATGTATTAACTCTTAAATAGTTTTAAAATACTTAAAATATATATTAAAATTAATTAAGCTTTATATAAGCTAAAGAACTCTTTAATACTTTAATATAAAAAGTTTATAAGCACCTTTACTAATATTAGGCTTATTGCATGCAAGGAAGAGCTATATATATTTATAGATTTAAAGTATAAAGTCTTTGTTTTATTTTATATTAATAACATTTAAGTGATATTTTATAAAAGCAATAAAGCATTAGCTAAAGGAATTATTCAAAGGATTAAAGAGATATATAATATCTATTTAATAGAGAAAATAAAATAGTTTTTAAGGGTTTGTGTAATTAAAGACAAACTTGCCTAGAAGCTTTAGCTTATATATAATACTTATATTAAGAAGATTGCAAAGAAATTTTAACTTATAAAGGGAAAGTGCTATATAACCCTTCTCTTAATTATAAAACTTAAAAAGTATAAAAGACAAGCTCCTTTAAAGTAGGTTAAAGAGTATTAAGAAAAGGTTAATTTAATATTTTATATAGCAATTATAATTCGACTAAATATAATATATATATTACTTCTTTGTTATCTTAGTTTTTTATAAAGTTAAAGCTATAGCACCTCTTTATAGTTAACTAGACAATTAAGTACTTGTATAAAATATAGTTTTAAAGGATTTAATACTTAAGAGAGCTTTAAGATATTAACTTAATAATTGCATTTAATGCCTTATATGCTAATAACTTAAATACTTGACAATCTTTGCAAAGGTATATTATATCTCTTTTCAAAGGACTAGTTATATAAAGGGCAACTTGCTAATTAACTATTATTACCTTTATTATAAAGGCAAAGTTGCTTGCTATTAAGCAAATAGCTAAGGAAACTATAGCTCTTTAATAGTTTTTTTTAAGGATATTAAGCTTAATTTAAGAGAATTATAAATAATCTTTTGCAATAACTAACAAATAATTAAGCTTATAATTTAAAAAAAAGATTATTATTAAATTATGCTATATTAATATATAAAATATATAATTATACTAAAAGCACGCGAAAAGCGCATTTTAAGTAGTATATTTACTAATAAAAGAGATGCTAGCAAATAAATTAACTAAAAACTTGCTATATTATAAGTTTAAATACTTCCGATTATTATTAAACTTTTAAAATTTGTATAAAATGCTCGAAAATATAAAATAGTAAAGGAATTATTTTATTTATTAACCTTTTATTTGTTTATTTTATAAAACTTGTAAGTAGTGCGCTAAAGTATTAAAACTACTTTGTAATTATATTAATTAGCTTGCTTAAAATAGCCTTTATATAATTAAACTAAATAGCGCTACTAGCTATACTAACTTTGCTACTTTTATAAGCATTATTACACACAAGCTTAAAAGGAGTAGCTATAATAGCAATTGTAAAAGTAATAGCTACTAGCGTTGTAATATTAAGTGCAAAAGTAGTAGTTGCAAGTTTAGCTACACTAGTTATAAGCATAGCTACTACTAGCCTTGCACTATTATTACTAGTTTTGCTATTTGATTTTATAATTTCGAGTATAATGCAAATAAAGGCACAAAGCTTGTTAAGCCTTTAAAGCAAGTAATTAGCTATAAATAAAACTAAAAAAAAGGAGCAACTTATAATCTTATTTGTAGTTGCTAATTTATTTAAAAATTGCAAAGCCACATTTATATTAGTAAGTAAAAGAGCCTTGCAACAATAGCTTAATATGCATCTTTAGCAATAAAAGCTTTAGCTAATAATATTAAAATAGCTACTATTACTTTATTTAAAAAGCGCAAAGTTAACTAGTTCTTAAGTTAATAAAGGACGTGTTTAATAGATTATTTAAAGTATATTATAACTAAAGCGAAGAATATTGCATTATACGCCTTTATAAGTTATAAGGTTTGAGCTTTAAAAGGGTTTTTAATAAAAGCGAAATTACTTAAAGAAGGTAATCTACCTTTATTACTATATATTACACTATGCGCTAAAGTTTTAAAAGTAGTATAAGCTGCAAGAATAGTAGTAATAGCAAAAATAATAATAGCTACTTATAAGTTATTAGCTTATATTAACAAAGTCAAGCAAGAAATATACTATTTTACAAGCAATATTTTAAGTAAAAGTGCATATATAAGGTTTTAAAACACTAGTAAAGGGTCTTATAAATTATACTATTGTTTATATTACAAAAAAGGAGCTAAAAACTGGGAAAGGAGCCTACTTTAAATAAAAATGGACTAAGGATTAATAATTAAGAGCCGTAGCGCGCGCTAGTATAAGAGCAACTACAAAGCCTTTAATATACAAATTATTTGATTGTTTTATTAGCTATTAAACTATATATTTAAAAACGCATATACACCTAAAATATAAGCTTTATCTATTTAGTATTGTCACTTGATTAGCTAAAGGGTATATCGCAATTGTAAGGGCTTATAGTAGCTTAAGGCCTAAGCTCATATAATCGGGGGCGCTCCGCGCCTTATATTATAAGAGCTCTCCCCCCATCTCTTCTAGTTTCTAATTAGACAATTCATTAATCACTTCTTTATTCGATCACCCTGTGCTATGTGCGACAAATGAAACTAATTGCCTCCTTTTGTGTTAATATGCATACTAAGAAGAACCTCCGAGATTAGTTTAAAAACAAATACTAGCCAGCACTTGAGTTTATAAGCATCTGCTATAGAAACTGCATATATAATATAAACAAGAAGGGGGCTAGGATTGCATGCTTTGCTAAGGAGGAAGTTGTTATCCCGATTAGTGTTAAAGAGATATATATAAGCGTACTTAAAAATCATATATTGTTAATAGTAATAAAGTGCATTTTTGCAAATAAGAAGGCTATGCCTCTTTTAGTTATTATATTAAGTGTTTTGATTAAGGAAATATAGTTTTATAAGAATATAAGCAGCTATAAAGTTGTTATTATATCCCTTATTAGGTATACAAATAAGGGGATTTATATAGTTTAGTTATACTATTTTATTAAGTATTATAATTATAGACTAAATAAGGATTAACATATCCTTTTGCTTAATAAAGTTTTATATTATAAAGCTAACTAATTTATTCTTATAGCAAAAGCAAATAAGATGTAAGTAATAAAGTTTCTTTTTTATTAAATGCACTTGCTTTAACTTTATAATATAAGGTGCTTCCGGCAATAGAAACACTATTAGCAATGCTTTCTTATAAATGCCCTTTGCTTATTTGAGCCCGAATACCTTATATCTTCCTTCTTTCAAAACTTTTTAGAGATTTGCAATAAAACATTTACTATTAGTATAATTAAGCATTTGTTTTAAAACTTTAGTATTTAGCTAATTAGTTTTAAGGCTATCAAAAAGAAGATTAAAGAATATGGGAAGAAAAGCAAGAAAGACACTAGTTTATATTTGCTTGAATTTGGATTAGAATTAGAGTTAAAGTTAGAATTAAAAGACAAAGAGCATGCATTAATCTTAAATCTTGTGCTAATTTAAGAGTATTAGCTCCCTTAATTAAAACTTGCTTCCTTATATACTAAAGTTTAACGCTAAAACAAAGAGATTAAACTTAAGCTTTTAGCTATAATTGAGGCATAAAGCTCTTTAGCTTATACAAAAGCTTAAATAAATTTAGAAGATATAGATAAGTGGTTAATGCAAGGTAATTTGAGTAAGGTAAAGGTTTAAATTGCTTAAATAGCACAAGTTAAAGCTTATAAGAAGAACTTAATTAAATGCAAAAGCTTGCAAAAGGGGGGGTCTCTTATAGCTTGTAATGCACTTTAAAAGATTAAAGACAAGCGCCGGAAAAAGGCAAATAAGGCTTTATAAAAAGCGAATTAAGCCTTAACTTAAGTATAAAACGAGCAAATAAAGGCCCTTAAAAGGGAGGGAATTAATAATTAAGCAGCTAAGAGGGACCAAAAGTAGTATATTTAATAATATTAAGCCCTTAAATTTACAATTTTGCTAAAAAAGCTTATTCTAATTTGCAATTAATAAAAAGAACCTACTATTGCTAAGATTGAGGACTATTAAATAGCTTTATAATCATATTATAAAGCTATTGCAAAAGTATAGCAAGATTGGAACAAAGTTTATACTACTTAAGCTATAACCTTTACTATAATCCCTATTAACCCTAAAATCCCAAAAGCCGAATAAGAGTTCTAATTAAGTCAATAGAAGGGTATAAGCATTATACAAGTCAATTTAGAGGATGAAGAGGGAGTAAGTAATAGCAAGAGTAAGAGTGAAGAGGAGTACTAGCAATTAGTTGCAATAATCGATTTAATAGCAAAAAATGCCAATTTTGTCGGTTTTGAATAAAATACAAGTATATCTTTAATTATGCTTAATTTTATTAAATTATAATATAAATTAGAAGCAAGTTGTCCAGCTTTTAGTGGGGAATTGTATAGCGCCGCGGACATTTCGCTTGCGCTGGACATTTCGCTTTCGCCGACTGTAGGGAAGGACCCCTACAGGAGTGACGTTAAGTCCGACTATTATATGGAATGCGCAGAACTTCTTCTGGCTACCACCTGACTACCAGGCTATAAGTTTTAATATTTCAATATTTCACACAAACCGTAGATACAGAGACGCCACCTGGCTATAGCAAATGACCTTCCCAGTCTCGAAACGGTCCTTCGGCCCGCATCCATTAGTTAGAGCTCGATAGACAATTGAATTCTTTTCATCCAAGCTCCTGTTCAGTGATCCCCTTAGTTCCACATAATTTCCCTTCTGGCTTTTCTTTCCCGCTCTCCTGGATAGTCTTCATAGTTGCGTTAAAGCTCCTTCACGTTTGGCATCTTTTCAATCGTAGTAAGCAAAGTGAGAATTCCTTCATCTACGTTGAGAAGGAGCAGAAAGTCAAGACTGTTGTGGAATTATCTCACTGTTTATGGCAAGCAAGTTTGAGGAGCAGAGAATAGATGTCAATTCTGAATATCCAAATGAGGGTGGCTATCTTGCGGTTAACCAAGTCCAAATGCGACAATGCCAGAGATATCTAAAATACATTTGCGCCTCCTTTTCATGTCCACCCAGAAGCTACATTTGCCCGCAAATCCGTTGAACCACCCAGCGAGTGTAGGCTGTGCCTACTTCTTAGGGGTGTCAAGATGGATGGTTTCAATCCTATTGCCATTTGCATCATATGCGACAGCAGTGATGTGGTCTTTCGGGTCCCCATCGCTTTTGTGATCGCCCTCACTATAATCATCGTTAGACGGAAGCCCAAAGAGTGATGGTATTTAGACAGTACACACCGGGAAATGAGCTTCTTGGTCTTTGGAGGTAAGGGCTTCGTGCTCTTTTCAACTGCTTCCTTGAGAGCAGGACCATGAGCCGCAGCTACATCCGAGGGTCTCGTCCATTCTGTCGTTTCTGTTGCAACTTCGCAGGCGATCTCAACGCCAAACTTGACGATTTTACCAACAGGAATGGCCTTTGTGATCACGTTGCCGGATATCTTGATTTGTGATGAGGCGGTGGGGACTGAAAAGTGTAATACTGTTGAGAGGAGGATGGAAAAGGTAGACAAATGCGAAGGATTCAAAGCGCAGCTTGTGATGTTCGAATGAGAAGATGAAAGTGACTGTTTTCTACTTTTCTGGTACAAGAAGGATTTCAGGCTTACTCTCCCTTCTTATACCTTCACATTCCCCTCGAAGGGCCAAAATTCCCAATTGAATATGCGCTCTCTATCAGCATTGCCAACGTTTGAGAACACGAGCGCTTTCCCGAGCTGGCTGCTGTTGGACCAGTAAATGTCGTCCTTTTCTCATTCAACGAAACAGCAATTCAGAAAATTGTTCGAATGTGATCAAACGTACGTGCAAAACCAACACCGAGTTGTTGGTGATGGCCGCTTCGGACCCACATAGAGGAGGAAGCAAGGCGCTAAGAGCTTAGGAACGGCCGGAGCAAAATTTGCAAAGCGCGTCGCTTGGGTCAGGCGGACAGTCATTGTCAAGCGCTGTAGAATGTATCCAATAGAGATTATATGTAGCATGTAGTCGGTGACTCGGTGGCTATCTTGGGAATCTTCAGCCAAATTGTTAGTGTTGGTTTTATTAGTGTTGGTGTTTGAAAGATACTACAGTCAATCCGGCCCAAACACGACAAATATGACCCGATTTTGCGACCATAGCACATTAACATCCACAACACCAAAAATTAAATTATTTTTAATGGAAATATAGATTCGAAGCTTGCGAAAAAGATGCATTAAACAAAATTTAATTATAACGCGTAGTTGTTGAGATATTTAACAAATAAACGCACGGATAATTTTTGATTCGTGATTTTTGACCATACAA
>Ga0302221_10000852_pt1 | contig 20521 bp, 4 predicted proteins | sample II_Palsa_E2_1_FD_193517 | JGI IMG/M metagenome (GOLD analysis project Ga0302221, IMG submission 193517) | Peat permafrost microbial communities from Stordalen Mire near Abisko, Sweden - II_Palsa_E2_1 | ecosystem: Environmental > Terrestrial > Soil > Palsa > Peat permafrost | place: Sweden... | reverse complement strand
CTGAGAACGAGCGCTGGCACCGCAACGCTAATTGGGGTCCTTGCAAGAGCGTTGCTCGATGAGCCATACCGTGAAGGCCGTTGGAATCTAAGCATTTGAGGATTTTCGCGGCCATCCTTCATCTGTGGTATCTTCAGATACCCCAGCTAGGATGGGTGAGGTTGAGGTGAAGCGAGGGTGAGCAGAGCGGTGATATGTCACGTGCGCAGCGGCTTGGCGCGCACGCAAAGGGAGGTGAGTATTGGCGCGAAACAACAGTTAAATCTGAACAAGGCGGATTTGCAACCTCTTTATGATATGACTGCTCGTGATTAAATTCCGGCCCCGAGTGCGAGGCATGTTTAACTTAGACAGACCTAAATAGCCATAGGCTTAATTATCCATTCGTTTAAGGGTTGGACTCACGGGTCCCATCGGAGCTTGCTTCCTATTCCGAATTTTCCATCAACAAAAATTGTTGTTTGGATATACATAGCACAGCTTTTGTCGGAGCCTAGAGACGACATTGACATCGCTTACTATAGGCTTTGTTTGGGGACTGATTGGATTTGAGAGTTAATGAGTAAAGAGGGCTAGAAAAAGGTGGTCAATTAATTGGTTGTTCAGGAATTTCTTCTATTTTATTTACTTAAGAGTGTTGGCTCTTTGTCACAGGCATGAAAGCCACTTAATTGCTTCTGTTTGCACAATGTTGCACTGGGCAGTCTAGCGGTATATATTCTATTCGTATCTCACGCTCATGGGCTTGCTTCTTTTAGCGTGAACACTTCAAACAATGTTTTTCCAAATTAATAAGATATATGATTATATAATAGTCTTAAAAATCAATGCGACTCGGTGTCTATACCTAGTAAATAAGTCCTAGCCTCGGCAGTCGCGGGAGACCTTACTTTACTGACCGGATTTAGTAAAAATTGCCCTAAGCAGTAAAATCAGCGCTTTACTTAAAGTCGACTCTATATAGATTCTTTTATTATATCTCTTTTTTTTAAGAAAATATAAGTTTATTTTAATATATTAAAGAAAAGAGAGAGAAAAAAAATAAGTTATTTTTTTAGTTTTTTATAAAATAAAATATTAAAGACAATAAATCTTATATATAAAGTTAAATATTTTTTTCGCGAAAACTATTAACTTTAGTCGTATAAATAAAATTATTATTTATATTATTTTATTATTATTTTTTATAATTTTATTTTATATCTTGCTTAAAGATATATTCTCTAATTTATATATATCTATTATTTTATCTCTTTTATTCTTTAATTAAATTTACGAGCGAATGAGTCAGCACAAAGCGCCGACGAGCGAACGGGCTTATTAATTAATTAATTCCACGCTTTGTATAATAAAGTAACGCCTAGCTAGTAAACGAGCCATGTATATCGACCCGCTGGAGACGCAACGCCCACTATACTGCATCCGACTTATTAGCTAGCCATTCAGGAAATGAATCGATAAAAATCTCGAATTCGTGAAGCCTTTATGTCGATGTAAACAATGGAATGCCTCTTCGAAGAATTTGTATAACACTAGTGGTTGTCAGAATTCGTGGCGCAAAGCTGCGTTTCAATGTACTGTAACTTATGGAACATTCGTAAAGTGACAAGCCACTACTTTATAGATTGTTCCTAAGATCAAGGAACATTGAAAAAGCAAAATGGCAGTTAGTCTTTAAATGTTGCTCGAGCTATAGTATATTGAAAACCAGTATTGCATCACCAATTCTGACACCCAATGGTGTAACACACTTTTTCAACAAATGTAATCGCCGACTTCCCTTCTCTACCCAATTGAAATATAGCCACACAAAATTGGCAATTACCTAATCTAAACGACAGCACTCGTTCCATCTTCATTAGTCTACGTCCCAGCAGCTCTAATCTACGACCATGCAATCAATGATCCCAACTCTCCTATTGTCGTATATCTCGCAATGATAGCGACACTCGAGCTCGTCTGCCCAGCAGCAGCATTCATAGTACCAGCCTTGTTGACCCTGAAGCTCCTGGGATAGAACGCATGCGCACTAGTTGTTTCAACAAAGGTAAGAGTTTCCGAAGGAATCAAGCGTATACGTTGCCAAGAATTCTGTGTGGTCCCCAAACAACTTATCATTACGATTAGCAGCGTAAATATTGTTACCCATAACACGGAGCTCCGCAGCTTTAGACGGAACACATCGCCCTGGTACGTTGTCGAAGCCGGCGCTGGTTTTCTCGGAGCAAATGCGCTGATTGTCTGCGTCTTGTTGAGACTCAGGCACCCACCATTATATGAGACACTCCAACCGAAATCGAATTTCCAATTTCGTTGATGATGAAGAGCTTCAGGCCGTTCGCGGACATGGTGTTTCCAGTCGGGCTCCACCACTCCCCGTGTCGGGGACCATCCCCCGGACCGGTCTTGGCGTCGGGACAGGCGTTCAGATGGCGCTTCCTGCGCCGATGGCAAAGATATGCATTACATCAGCGCCAAGGTCTGGCACGAGGAGCAATTTTCCTGTGGGATCGAGGTCAGTTAAGTGAGGGTGGGTCCATTCTTTTGGCGGAGATCAGGGCCTAGGGCAGCCATATAGAAAGTCTCGAGTTGAAGAGTTATAGTGTTTGGAGCGTTTAGACCTGCGAATAAAGGTAGTTTGTAGGTTGTCAGAGTAAAGGATTGCTGTTATGTTGATAAATTGGCTTGAATGCAGAAGGAACAACTCGAGAATTCACTATTATACTGCACGTAGAAAGTTTCTTCTATTTAGTTTTCTGTAAAGTTCTCCTTTCACATCATTTCCAAGGTTTCTGCTTGACTGGTAACAAGTGGAATGCAGTGTCCTAGGCGTTGCGTCTCCAGCGCGTCGCTCTATAGCGCTCGTTTGCTAGCTAGGCGTTATTTTATTAAAGTTAAAGGTATTTCTTTTTAATTAATAAGCTCAATAGCTCGTTAGTACTTTATGCCGATTTACTCTTTTATAAATTTATTAATTAGGAAATAAATAACGAGTTATAAGAGTTATAAAAATAAATAAAAATATATTTTTAAATAAAATATAAATTTTTTTTTTATAAAAAATAATAATAAAATAATATAAAAATAATTTTATCTGTATAACTAAAATTAATAGTTTTTATAAAAAAAAATATTTAATTTTATATATAAAATTATTATTTTTAAAATTTTATTTTATAAAAAATTTAAAGAATAATTTATTTTCTTTTATTATTTTCTTTTCCTTTTAATATATTAAAATAAATTTTTTTTTTTTTTTAAAAAAAAAATATAATAAAAAAACTATATAAAGTCGACTTTAAATAAAGTATTAATCTTATTCCTTGTGACTTATATTATTGAATCCGGTTAATAAAGTAAAGTCTCTTGTAACTATTAAAGCTAAGACTCATTTATTAAGTATTTTAATAAAAAAAGCTATCTAATTTACTCCAGCTTTCGGTTTATTATAATTCTTTAATTACCGACTCCTTTTATCGATCCATTAATCCTTAAATCCTCTCGTCGACTTTAATTTATTAATCTTTTTATTATATTAATCTTTATAAGCTTATTTATTATAAGTTTATAAATTATAAACATTAAACAAGAATTAAGAATATTAAAATCATAAATAATTATAATATTTAATTAAACGTCGCTTATTTAAATTACTTTATAAATATATATATTTATTTCTTTTACTTATTTATTAAATTATTAAATTATTTTTATAATATTATATTTTATTTTTCTCGTATAATAATTTATATCTTTTTTTTATTTATTGATTAATATTATTAATAATATAATCTTTATTTAATTTAATATTAATATTTTTTAATTAAATTTATATTAAATAAAATTAAAAAATAAAATATAAAAATAATTTTATAAATTATTCTTTATTTTATATAATAATTTTATATAAATTTATAATTATAAGTTAAGTTTTTGTCTTTTATAAATAAAATTTTTATTATAAAACTAAAGATATAAATAATTATTATAAAGTTATTTATAAAATTTTAAATATAAAATATTAGAATTTACTTTAAATAATTAATATTACGTGATATGAGTCACGTGGACAAGCTAATAAGTCCGGACGTCTTTTTAACTAATTAATAAACTTAAAGAATAAATTATTTTTTTATATTTTATTAATATATATTTAATAATAATAATAATATTTTATTAATTATTATTATAAGCTTTATATTAATTTATAATAAACTTAAATTAATTTTTAATTTATCGACATTATAATTTTATTATTAATTACGACTTTAATAAATTAATAATTTAATTTAAAAATTATCGAGTTTATTTATTAACTTAATAATATTATCATTAAAAAATTAAAGTTTATAAAGTTTATTAATCTTAAAACTTATAAAATTATTTAAATAATTATATATTAATATTTATTAAAAAATATTATATCTTTAATGTTTTTTATATACTTAAAATAAATAAATAAATCTCGAATATTATTTAAGTTTAAATTATTCTTTTTTAAATAATTATTAAATAAAAATATTTTTAACGTTATTTTATAATATTTTTTTTTATTAAAAATATAATAAGTTTATTAAAGTTTTTATTAAGCTTATAATATCGAAAAGATTAAAATACTTTAATAAATAATTTTATTAAAGTAAAAATTATTATAATAAATATTTTATTTAACTTGGAAATTAAATTAATAATTTATTTAATATAAAAAATAAAAATAATAATAATTTTAATAATTTATTTTTATTAAATAATTTTATATTAAAAATAAAAAAATAATTATATTAGTTTATTATTTAAATTATATAAATTATATTAAGATTATAAATATTAAATAATATTTAATAAAATATTAATATTAATTTAAATAAAGACTTTATTAATTTAAGATAATATTCTTAAAATATTAATTTTTTTAACTTTAAACTTAATGAATTATATAATAAAGAAAATTATATAATTATAAAAATAAATATATATTAACGAAATATTTATATATTTATAAATTAAATTAAAGATAATATTATAAGTTTATAAATATTAATTATATATTAGAATTTATTATTATATCTTTATAATAAAATTATTATATAATATATAAATAAATTAAACGACTTTTAAAAAATAAATTTTAAGTTTATAAAAAATAATATTAAATAATAATATATTACTTTAATTAAGAGATTTAAGAATATATTAAATAAAACTTTAAAGAAAATATAATTAAAAAAATTTATTAAATATAATATTTAAAATAAAAAAAATATATATTTATATATTTTTATTATTATAAAATATATAAAAATTATTAAATTCTTTAAAATAATTTAATAATTATTTTAAGTTTATAATAATCTTTATTTAAAGTTTTATATATATATTATTTATTTTAATTTAATAATAATCTTTAATAACTTTATAAAATTTTTTTTTATAAAAATATAATTATAAAAAAAAATATTAATTTCTTAATTATAATTCTTTTTAAATAAATTATAATTATTTAAATAAAATAATAAAAATTTTTTTTTAATATTATCGCGAGAAGTAATAATTATTAATTTTTTATAATAAAATAAAACTTTAAATTAATTTTTAAATTATTTATTTTTTATATAAATTTTAAGTTTTAATATTTTTTTACTTTTTAATTTTAAGATAAATCTAAAGAATATAATAATATTAATAAAAAATCTATTATAAAACTTTAATTATTTATATTAAAATTAAAATTAATAATAAAATTTATATAAAAATTAAATAATTAATTAAAGTTTAAATCTTATTATAACTTTAATTCTTATAATAAAAACTCTTAATTAAATAATAATAAATATTAAAGATTTAAACATTATAATAAAATTAATTTTAATAAAAAATTTTTTTATAATATTTTTAAAAAATATAATAATAAATTTAATAAATAATTAAAAAAAAATATTATATATTTAAAAAAATAAGTCTTTTTAATAAAGTTATTAAATTATTAAATAAAAATAAAAATAATTAGTTTATATTTATTATAATAATTTTTAAGAAATTTATATATTAAAAATATTAAAAATAAGTTTTTTAAGTATATTTATATTAATATTTATAAATAATAAAAATTAATTAAAAATAATTATTTTATTTTTAATATAAATAATAATAAATAAATTTAAAATTTAATAAATATAATTATTATATTATAGAATATAATAAATAAGATTTTTAATTTAATAAATAAATTAAATTATTTAATAAATATTATATATTTTTTAATAATTTATTAATAAAATTTTATTATTCTTAAAATAATTAATACTTTATTAAATAAACTTAATAATGTTTTTATTTCCGGATATATTTATATTATTATATAAATATAATTTATTATAAATAATTTATAATAATAAAGAATATTAATTTTAAATTAAAGTTATAAAGATTAATTATATTTAATTTATATATATTTAATATAATAAATAATTAAAATATTTTTAAAAAAATAATAAGTTAAGTATAAGTTATTAAGAATCTTAAATCTTATTTACTTTTAAATAATAAATTCTTATACTTTTATAATATTATTATTAATATAAATAAAAAAAAGATTTCTTTTAATATATATTAAAGTTTTATTATTCCGATTAATATTTATTATAAAGAAAAATAAATTATAAAAAAAATATTAATAATTAAAAATATAATTATTTTATTAAAAAATATTATAATAATTTTAATTATATATAATTCGTTTTTTAAAAGTTATAATTATATATTTAATATATTATTTAAAGATATATATAATATTATTATAAATTATATTAATTTTATAATAATTATTAATTTTTTTAAGAAATTAAAAAAAATATTTAAAAAGATTAAACTTAATATAATAATAAAATATAAAAAAAATTTATTATTTTATTAAAGGATTTTAGATTTTAAAACTTAAAAATAATATAAAATTTAATAATTTTTTATAAATATAAAAGTTTATAAATAATGATTTTATAATTAATATTTCTTAATTATTTAATATTCTTAAATTTATAATTAATAAAAATATTTATATTTATAATTTAAATCTTAAATTAATAAACTAAATCCGAGTATTCGTTATAGAATTTAAAGTTTATTAAAAAAAATTATTTTAATATTTAAAGAAAAAATAATATTTATTTTATTTATAAAAGAATAATAAAAGAATAAAGTTTTAATAAAGGTTTATTTTATAAGAATTAAAAATAAAAAAAATTATTAATAAAATATTTAATAATTTTTATAAAAAAGAATTAATAAAATTAATTAAATATTTTATATTATTTAATTATATTATATTTATAATCTAAAAAACTATAAACGGAAAATTAAAAATATAATTAATTATTAATTTAAGATTATTAAATAAATATATAATTCCGAATATATATTTTATACTTTTATAATTAAAAGTTATTAAAGTATTATAAAAAATAATTTATATTTTTATAATCGATAATTCTTTATTCTTTTATTAATTCTTAATTAAATTAAAATATAAAGAATATTTTATAATTATAAATTATCGAGATTAAAAATAATTAAAAATTATATTAATAAATTTTAAAAATTTATTTATATATATTTAATATTATTAATTTATTTAAATATTTATTAATAATATAATAATCTTTTTTTAAAATATAAATAATTATTTTTATTATTTTAAATTTTTTTTATTTTATTATTAATAAATTTTTTTTTATATTTATTAATTTAATTCTTTAATTATAAAATAAATAATTTAAGTATATTAATTATAAAAAAATATATAAAAATTATTAAAAATCTTTTATTTTTTTATATATTAAAAAAACTTAAAATATTTATCGATATAATAAGATTTTTAAAGTAATATATTTTATTTTATATAAAAGTAATTAAGTTATTATAAATCTAAAAGATAAAAATATTAATTAAAAGATATAAATAAAATATAATTAAATAAAAAAAAATTTATATTTATTTAATATAAAATTTAATAAATTAAAAAAAAATATTTTTTAATATAATAAAAGAATATTTATTAAATTCTTAATTTTTAATATATATTAACTTAAATTATATAATATATATAAAGATTAATATATTTATTATTAAAAGATTTAAAATTATATATTTTTATTTTAAAAAAAATTATAAGATTTCTTTAAATCTTTTAAAGATTATATTTATAATAATTTAATTAATTTTTTTTATTAATAAGTTATTAAATCTTATCGAGAAAAATTATTATTTAATAAAACTTAAAGTTATTTATTTAGTTTATATATATTATTATTTAAAAATTATATTTTATTTATTTAAATATTTTATTATAATTTTAATTACTTTAAATATATTTTATATTAATATATATTTTTATTATATATTATAATATTTATTATAATTTAATTTTAATATTTATTATATTTTAAATAAAATAAATATTATCTCGGATATATTATTAAGATTAATAATCTTTAAGTTTAAAGATATTTTATAAAATAATACTTTAAATAATATTTATATTATATTAAAAATTTATATAATAAAAGATTTTTAAAAATATTTTATTATTAAATATTATTAAAATTTATATTTTTAATAAATTTTATATTTATTAAATTATAAAAATAATAAATTATTATAAAATTATATTTATTTAAAAATATTTTTTTTTAAAAAAAATAAACTATTATATAATATTATAATAAAAAAATAAAAATATTTATATATTTTAAATATAATATTAAAAAATATTCTTAAAAAAATATATAATAAAAAATACTTTAAAATTTTAAAAATTATATAAAAATTAAAAGACTTTTATATTTTTAAATTTATAAAAAAACTTTATAAATTTATTAAATATTATTTAAGTTATTTTATAAACTTAATATTTTAAATTTAATTTAATAAAAAACTTTAATTTATTTAAATAATTTTATATTTATTTTATATTATTATTATAAATTTTATTTTAATGTTATTAAAAATTAATATAATTTTATTATAAATTCTTAAAAAATATAATAATTTTAATTATTTAATAATAAATATTTATAAGTTTTTATATAAGACTTTATTTATTTCCGAATATAATATATATAAAATTAAAGATTAAACTTTTATTTTAATTAAAATATTATTTTTAATATTTTAAAATATTTTAAAGAAATTTATTTTTAATAAAGATTTTAAATTTATATTTATTATATAAAAAAAGATTTTTATTTTAATAAATATAAAATTATTATATTTTATAATTTAATATTTATAAATAAATAATTAATTAAAAATTAAAAATTAATATATTAAGATTATATTTTAATATTAAGTCTTTATTTATTTAAAAAAAATTTAAATTATTAATATTTTTTTTAAAGTATATTAAATAATTTTATTTATTTTTTAATTGATTATAGTTTTAATAAATTTATTATAAGAATAAAAACTAATATAAAATTAAATCTTATTATTCTTAAACAAAAAATTAAACTTTTCTTTATAATTTAAAAACTTTAATATTTAAATATATAAATTTTAATCGACTTTATTATTAATATAATCAAGAAAGTTTATAACTTTAAATATTATTCTCTTTCTTTTAATATTAATAATTAGATTTATTTTAAATTTTATAAAAATTATAATTTTTTTTTAAAAAACTTAATATAAAACTTTTTGAATAATAAATTAGTTTATTTATAATTCTTAAAAAGATTAATCGATTTATTTATAAACTCGATTTATCTTTAAGTTAAAAAATTCATTTAATAATTTATTTAAGAATTTATAAAAAAAGTTTAAGATAATATAAATAAATAAAAGTCTTATAAACTTAAATATTTAATTAATAAATATATTATAAAGTATAATAAAAAAAGAATTATTAAATATTTTATAAAGTATAAAAATTATTTTTTAGTTTATAATAAATAATTCTTAATTAATTATTTAAGAAATATAAAAAAATTAATTTAAGAATATAAAAATAAATTATATTCTTTATTAATTTTAAAATAATAAAGTTAATCAAAAAATAAATTAATAAAATATATTATATAAATTTTTGTTCTTCGTTAATACGATTATTTTAAAAACTTTTATAATAATAATTATTCTTAATACTATTTTTAATTTTTAATTTTTTTTTATTGTAATTTATAAATATTAATTTTAATTATATTTATTTATTATTTTTATTTTTAAAACTTATATTAAAAATTTTTACGTTAATTTATTAATCTTATATTTAATATTTTTTTTTTAGTTTTAAGTTTTATTATAATATATTTAATATAAGAATAATTATAAATTATATAATTAATAATTTTTAATAATAATTATTTAATTTATTTAATTTTATAATATTAAAAGACTTTAAAGAATATTATATAAAGATTTTAAAAATTAAATAAAAATATAATAAAATAAATAATATATAAAATAAAAACTTTAATAATAATATTTTATTATCCGGACTTTATAATTTAATAATTATTAATAAAGACTTTTAAGACTTTAAAGATATTATTAAATTATTATAATTTTATTAATATTTAATATTAAAACTTAATTTTAAAAAATTAATAATTAAAATTAATTTTTATTTTTTAATATAAGTTTTTTTATTAAAATATTTATTATTTATAATAATTTAAAAATCTTTAATAATAAAATCTTTATTAAAAAATTTATTAAATATAAAGATTAATTTATCTTTAATAATATTTTATTCTTTAAAATATTTATTATATAAAATAAATTTTATAATAAAATTTTATAAATTTATTATATATAAATTAAAATATTCTTATAATTCTTTAATAAAAGATTATAAATTTATTATATATAAATTAAAATATTTATTAAACTTAATTAATTTTTTAATAAAATTTTAATAATATTCATTATTAATATTTAATAACTTATTGTTTTAAAATATTAAATATTTAAAGTTTATTATTATTTAATAAAATTTTTATTTAATTAATTTATTATTTTAATATAATATAATTTAATAATATAAATAAAGATAATTTTAAGCACGGGTTAAAATTTAAAATAAAAGAAGTTTATTATAAAAAAAAATATAAAAAAAAAATTAAAAATAAAAAATATTAATAATAATTTTTAATTAAAACTTAAAAATTTATAAATAATTATATTATATTTTTTATATTATTATAAAATAAAGTATATTATTAATAAATATAAGATTTTTAAATAAAATTTAATTAATGATTATATTTATAAAAATAATAAAAAAATTTATTTTTAATTAAAGTTAAATATTAATTTTTTTTAAAGCTATAAATAAAAATAAATATAAAAGTTTAATTAAATAAAAACTTAAATTAATAACTTAATTATACTTTATTTAAAGATTAAAAATTAAATTAATTATAATTACTTTAATATTAACTTTAATTTTATTAATTTTATTAAAGAATATTTAAGACTTTAAACTTTTATAAATCTTTATAATAATAAAATCTTTTAATATTTTATTAATTATAAATTTATTTAATATTAAATAAATTTTATAATTATTTTAAATAAATATTAATTTATTTTATAATATCTAAAAACTTATAAATTTAATAAATAATATATATTTTTAATTTTAATATAAAATAAAATATTTTTATTTCGTTAATAATCTTATTTAAAAAGATTACGAGTTTATTTAAAGAATTATTAAAAAAAAAATTAAAAAAAATTAATTAAATTTTAAAAATTCTTTTTTAGAAATAAATTTAATAATAAATCTTATATAATTTTTCTTATATTTAAAATTAATATTAAATATATAAAAAATATAATTAATAAATTTATAATAATATTAATTAGTTTTATAAAAAAAAATATAAATTTTTTTTAATTTTATTATATTTAATTTATTTTTTAAAATAATATAATTTAATATAATAAAAATTATATATTATTATAATTAATAATATAAAGTTAAATAATATCTTTAATATTAAAGAATAATTATTAATCTTTAAATAATTAAAAAAAGAAATAATTTAATAAATATAAAAAATTAATAAAAATAAAAAAAAAATTCTTTAATTAATTATTATTAATAAAAAGAATAAACTTTATAATTTTATAAATAAATTATTTAATAATATAAGTAAAAATAAATTATAATAATATAAAGAATATTTATTTTTATTTTTTAAAAAGATTTTTAATTATTATTTTAATTTTACTTTAAAATTAAAATTATTCTTAATAATAATTAAAAAAAAAATAAAGAATTTATAATTATTTTATATAAATAAAAAATATATTAAAGATTAATAAATTTAAACTTATATTATTAATATATACTTATTTATATAAAAGAAAAAAAAAATTATTATTAAAACTCGGTATAAAATAAAAATTAAATTATAATTTAATTTTAAATTTTAAAGTTTTATATAAACTTTAAAAAATAATATTAAAAACTTATATTAAATAAAATAATATAAAATTATATAAAATATTTATAATAAATACTTAAAGAAAATCGAGATTAATTAAAGATTAAACTTAAAGTATAAAACTTAATAAAACTTTATTCTTTAAATTAAGCTTAAATTAATATAATTTATAATGTTTTATATTAATTAATATTAAATAATTATATAAATAAATATAAAAATAATTAATATATAAAAGTAAAATATTTTATTAAAAATATATATAATATTAAAAGTATTCGCGATAATAATTAAAGTCTTTTATTATAAAATAATAATATAATTATTTATTTTTTAATAAATATTCTTAAGTTTAAGTTAAATTATTAATTAAAGATTTAAAAGTTAATAATATTATATTTAATAAAGATTTCGAAATTTATTATTTTAAAAACTAAAAACTTTAATAAAATTAATATAAGATATAAAAATAATAAATAAAATCACGACATTAAGTTTTATTATAAAAGTATAATAAATAAAATATATAATTTTATAAGTTTTATTAAATATTTTTTTTCGGAAATATAAATTAATTTATATTATAAAGAATATATAAACTAGTTTTATAAAATTATTTTATTCATTAATAAATATAAAACTTCTTAAATTAAATATAAATATTTATTTAATTTTTATAATTTTAATAATAATTTAAAGATTAATAATAAATTCCGAATTAATATTAAATAATATAATAATAATTTATTTAATAATAATATTAATATTTAAGTTAGTTTTTATTTTAAGATTTTTAAAACTTTTAAGATTAAAAAATTTATTAAATAAAATAAAGATTTAAGATTATAATTAAAATAATTAATATAAGAAAAAAATTTTAAGTGATTAAAATAATTTTATATTATTTTTTATTTATTTTTTTTATTTTTTATTTATATATATTATAAAATAAATTTTTATTTATATTAATATAAAGATATATTAAATATATAAAAGACAATATTATTATATAATATAAGTCACGTGGACAAGCTAGCGAGTCCGGATATCTTTTTAATTAATTAATAAACTTAAAGAATAAATTAATTTTTTATACTTTATTAATATATATTTAATAATTAATTTAAATAAAGACTTTTAACTTATAAAATCTTTAAAGAAATAATAAAAGACTTTTATATTTATATTTAATTATACTTTAAATATTAATTAATATTATATAATTATAATAAAATTAATATTAAATATAAATAAAATAAATTTTTTTTTTATTATTTCTTTTATAGTTTTTTTTTAATTAAAAATATAATCTTGTTTAATTAAAGTATTTTTTTTTATTTTATATATTAAAATATATATATAATTATTTAAAAAAATCAAGTATAAACTTAATTAAAAATAAGATAAAGTTTTTAACAAGTGATGTAATAAAAATAATCTTATTGCTTTAGCTAAAAAATTAAGATTTTAATAAAGTATTTAAGTTTTAATTTATCGTATAACTTGATTTAATTTAAAGTCCTTTACTTATATATCTTGCTTAATTATTTAATTATTTAATTAACTTGTGCGCTGTTAAGTAAATAAAGTCGACCGGTATAAGTAAGTCTTTTGCAAGTAGTTTAATCATAATGTAATATCCGATTTATTATTGATTCGCTAATGTTATAAAAGACTAAGAAGTATACAGGTATAAAATAAGCTTGCTTATATAATTAGCGTAACGCCTGCTTGTCTTCCGTATAGATTTCGTTACCAGGGAGGTGGTTTAGTATAGGTGGTGTAGCTGGGGAATCCATAGTGGGTATTGTTTTTCGATGGTTGTGCGCGCTCGCTTAAGGCCTATAATCCACAGACTTATGGTAGGTAGGCTCGTTACTTGGTGCAAATCAAGCTACCCTTCAAGCCGGAGCATTTCCTCCTGCTATGCCGCCGGCCCGCCGCCACTTAACACTAGTCTCCTTTAAGCTAACCTTCCTTCTTAAAAGGACCCCGGTATTTTCAAGCCCTTAGCTTTCACTCGTTATTACACCACTTGATAGCAAATCACACCACAAAGCCGGAGCGTTTCCTCCTGCTACGTCGCCGCTACTGGCCACACATCCCTTCAGACCGACCTTCCCTAGAAGGACCCGTGCCCTTATCAAGCCTTCGACTCATACTCGCCACTAGCACTTACTCGAGGCACGCCTCACTTAAGCCTTAAGCTGTCGGCAGACTTCATCCAAGCCCCTCGACCTTTCACATGCTATCGGGACTCGCTTGTCGGCATGTCTCACTTGGGCCTTAAGCTTGTCCGTATGCCTTATTCAAGCTTGCAATCGACGCAGTCCTTACTCCTCAAGTTGATATTTACCTTTCTTTAAAACCTACCACCACAAGTCAAGGCTCCTTGGATTCAAGTCAACTCGTATAGAGACAATCATTAGATACGTGCCTTAGTTCTAAGGCTTCGTTGGTTCTTGGAAAAACCAAGATTCGGACTTCTGAAGGATATATCAATTGTATTCCACGTGCTTTAGCATTTTCAGGCATTCCAGCTCACAGTTACACCTTGGGGGGTATATCGGTTGGAAATTACGTGTATTTTACCTCGTAATAGGACTAGTCCCTTAGGGGGGGCCGTCCTATATTTACTCTCCGTAGCTACCTTCATAGCTCTAGAATTTTGTCTTCTTCGACCAACTGGCGCGCAGTCTAGCTTCAGTGCTAAAATCCAAGCATTAAAAGGAGTGAGAAGAAAACACCAAAAATAGATTTTTGTCCTGGACTCCTTCTGTACAATCCTAAACCAATCGATGACTTTGTAGCAGTTGGACCTGTTGCTATATTTGACGAACCTGGCGCAAGAGGTGTTGTCAAAGTCCCGGGGTTTGAAGGTGTATTAGAAGGATTCCCATTTGAAGTAATCGTCGCAGGTGTTAAAGCGGGTGCCTAAATAAATTAGCATGGCTTTTAGCACAAGTAACATGGAGCGGGTGCATTTACAGTCTCATTTACCAAGGGGCCCAGAACAGAAACCAAACTCGGGCAATAACCATAGTATACCAGATTCGTTAAAGCAGCAGAGGAGTCAAGGCACGAAGTATTGGCCAGAAACTGACAAGTGTACATGAGAGACAAGATATTGGGCTTGCAAGCACAGGAGAAGAAGTATTCTCCGGAGTATGAACTACTGCAGTCCTCTTGTGAGACCGAAAAGCTTTCGCAAGCTAAAAAGGCTGTTGTGCACCAGTCCAGATTCGCTGATACAATTATGGAAGAAACTAGTGGAGTTGTGATAGCTGCCGTCGTCAAAGTCTCGCAGGCACTGTTCCAGGCATCGAGATCAGATTGAAAGCCAGCATCGAGATCGGTATCTCCGATGCATAATCGCTCTTCATCTTGGCACCTATTCCTATCTGAATCTAATGCTAAGAGATGGTTTGAGTGATTTCTTACCCAAAGAGAAGATTGAGATAATCTTGGTTGCAGATGCAGGCAAGAGGATCTGGCACAGCCATAATAACGCTAGGTTCATTACAGTAGTTGATACTAGAAAAAAGAGCAGGACAATTCGAAAAAGAGGTCACGCCTCCGCCGGGAAGGCAACTTTTTGGGTCTTCAGAAAAAGTTATAGGCGAGAGCATAGAAAGTGCCATGCTCATTGGAGCAAGGAATAAGGAAGCGGAGCTGGCGAGGAATTTGCTGGAGCGCATGCTGTAGAGCTGTATAATTTCGTGAAGTTTGATAAGAGATTCGAGTTCAGCTATGGAAATAGAAAAGTTGAGTGTGGTTGGAATTAGAGTTCTATTTCCATCACCAGACAGCAAACCTGGAGCGTGTCTCACACGTACGAGCTATCATATGTGACGCGTCATATTGGTGATTTGAGGCTTTGAGATCGCGAAAAAAGATATCTTTGAGTGGATCTGTTGAAAGAGCTGAACTAAGACATGAGTATGGCGTTTGGTCATGTGCGACGTCCGCCACCCTATCCTCCCCAATCACGAAGCAAATAGAACGCCATTTTGTTTTACAAATCATTTGCAGCCGGCGGAAACTTCCGCCTATCCAGCCACACGCACGAGTAGTGTCAAGGCCTATTGATACCTTCTCGACAATCTCTCTCTATTTTTTAAAACACCGCATTGCAGATATTAGGCAAAATAGTTCCGCTTTTCTCCTTCCATTAGCTTCGGTTAAAGGCTTCAACACCTTTCTGTTACTTAATTGGATAATTGCCGTTTTATATTCGTCGAGAAGCATACACACCAAATGGCAGACAATCAGCGTCATAGCCACGTTCCAAACACCAATTCAGTTCAGGTTCTCCAATCGAACACTGGCAACGAAGATCATCACAAAGACCAAGTTCTAGTAGAAGCGACAGCTGCTACTCAAGATACTGGAGTAAGAAGGAAAGAATGGCGAACTTCAAGCCTTCACTGGGGTGTTTTGATCTCCCTAGCTCTCATCGAAGCCGGCCTGATCGCAACAATCATCTACCTTGAAAGACATTCATCTTCGCAGAATGGAATCGTGTCTATTTCTCAGGTTTCTACCTCATTGGCATCCTCCTACTTCTCTATCTCCAACATCTGGAGATATGGCTTGCTCTGGACGACATTGCCATCACTGATTATGACTTTATATCGGATCACTTGGGACATTATCGTTTCTGGAGCATCTGCTCGTCAACCTTTCGTTATTTTAGAACGTCGGAAGAAAAAGCGTCCAGGAGATTCGACACTCAACTTTGAATTAGATTACAAGTCATACCCATCATCTCTTGCCTGGATAGTGGCGCTTCGGAACGGCGACATACAACTGGGCGTCCCAATGCTACTTAGTTTGATCCTTTCAATTGCTATAGTACCTTTGGCAGCGCACTTGTTCGTCGCGGCTCAATCTCAGTCAGGCTCGGTTGTTGCCATTAACTTTATGACAAGTTTCAACGAATCTGCTCTGACAGCGGAAACCAGCTTGCAGCCTGCGCTAGACCTTGCATCAGCGAATCGTATCTATTCTGCCACCCCGCCTTCTTGGATGACTTCGGAGTACGCTTTTGAGAAATTCGATGTGGGCGATGGGAACACCATAACAGGAAATGTGACTGCAGAAACCAACGCATATTCAGCACAGCTAGATTGCCAAACATTTCCCGAATCCTCAGCAATGTATACAGACTCAGAGACATCCGGTGCTTGGACTGTAATTTACAACATAAATGATCGGGGTTGCGAAGTATCAGGGTCCATATCAGTTCTAAACACGACTCCAATATACACTCAGAGCTGGCAGACCAATTGCGCCGGATCCGAATATGGTAGAGTTGGTGTGATTGCAGGCACCTATTCCGATGAATCTTCTGTCAAACTTGCCAACTACAGCCTCGTTTCATGCGCAGTTTGGTACTGGAACACATCAGGCTCCCTCACAGTCTCCATCCAACCAACCATATCACCTCAGTTGATCTCGTTCGCACCAAATTCCAGCACCTCCATACATCCATCGGATATTTACCAGGAACTAGAGGAAAGTTTCCACAGGTACGGGTTTTTCGATCCCTCAAATAGCATTCAAGCAGACGCCTTTGGATTTTCCGTTTACTCCTACGCGCAAACACAAAATACGACCTCCCCCATAACGCCTGATCTGATCAAGAATTGCACAGAAGATCTATTTCAGACTCTTTACGCCGGCCTAGCTACAAAGATTCTTTTCCAAGACACTACCATATCTCGGACTTCGACCGGTGGACTTTCTACCCCGGTTACACGACTCTATATTGTCACTCCAGTCGCGTACACAATTGTTAGCGTATTGGTACTTGCTCTCATTTTCAATATTGTTCTTCTCGTCTACACTTATCGAACGGTCTCGATTCTCATAGAGGAACCCTTTGTTTTGATTGGGAAGGAAGAGCTCCTGAAGCAAAGTCATGATCCTCAACGTGTGGTAGGCGATTGGGATAGAGTGCGTCCCAAAGTACCGTTTATGAGAAAAGTCCTTTGTCACGATGCGACTGCAACCACTAACCGAGGCGAAAGGGGGTAAGGCTAAACCTAATCAGGAAGGCCTGCTCTCTCGTTCTTTGACCGGAGCGGAAAATTGGTGCCGAGATATAGAGGCCGACTAGTTGCAAGAAACTAAAGGGGAGAGACGGTGAAGCTGACGAGCACAGTGGTTGAGAAGATGAAGGATTAGGCTTAGATGGTAAGATTACTATGGCAACACTCTGTATTATTCTTCGGCAGTAAGAAAGCAATGCTCTCGTAATGAGGTGCCTAGGTACAGTCATGGGCCAAATAGGGACTGTAAAATGTAGTTAAAATACGTCCATCAATTTTGAGCACGCGGAACATAGGAACAATTAGCTGCTCTATGGGAATAAGATCCAGACAAACTTCTCTTAATCTCTCTGGACGATGTAGTCCCCTTCCCCTTTTTATACCCATGGAGGATTGAATCTACTTTGCTCACAAATTATTCTTTCCGAACTTTCGGGTCAACTCCCATGGTTTTCTAATCCAGAAGACTCATCTAGGGCACGCTCGTTTTCCATCTAGTAAAGGGTACCCCGCTCACGCTTAAGGCTAGGGTTATAATTCTTGATCGCTGCCTGAGCATGCATTAGAGATTTATTTTAGTGTCCGCAGAAGCTCATTTCGTCTCCTGGTTACACTTTCCTCGTTGGGTCCTATTTTGGCTCCGACAAGGATCCTCCAGAACCCTTTTTGGATCTACATTCACTGCTTCCTGATCCTTCTTCTCTCAATTAAAAGCATTAGTGGCGCTTTTTATTTCAAGGGTTTAGTCTCTTCCCACAGCTCAGGAGACTAGCTCTTTTTGATTCTTGATAAGGTCGCATTGCCCTCAGGGCTTCTAAAAGCTGAGTATAGTACTCCTTTCGACTCTTCTACAGGATATACTGCGGCTGCGAACTCAAATCAAGTGCCTCTTTACAGCTAAGAAAGGTGCTCATTCTCTAGTTTCCAGGAATCTCGAGCCTTTGGCCCTTCCGTCATGCCTCCTCCGTTCCAACGTCCGGCTCTGTCCAATCAAAGGGCTCTCTCTCTCTCTTTGAGGTTATCAGGGATCAGTTCGAGGCAATTCAAATTCAACTTCATCTGCTCTTCCTCCTCCTCCTCAACTTCGGCCTCTCTCTTTGCACAGGCTTCTGCCTGCTCTCGCATCTTCACTACTGTCTCTCGCAGTTATTTCTCTATTTTCTTCAGTGTAAACTCAAATGGTTTGCTGCAAAGTCGGATTAGTCAACTATATCATCTTAATCGAAATCTTTATACTGAAGGATTTCACGACCTCGGATATTATAAACCTTTGATCGAATACTTGGGAAGCAAGTTTTACAAAACTTTAGTACTAAGATATTTAAATCAAGGAGAACCATTCCACATTTATCTCTTTAAGCCTTTTCTATAAGTTACTCTAATTTAAGTCATGAATATAATATTCGCCACAAAATAAATAATACTTTTGGAATAGTCGTAATATAAATGCAAGCTCGCTATCTTTAAACAAAGAAATAATATTGCCCGGCTTTATAAATTATAAACCAATTATTAAAAGACCCGTATTTATAATGCCGAATTATATATACTAGAAATCGCTATTTTGTTTATATATCGTAATTTATTTATTTATAATATAAATATTTCCGGGTTTATTTTAAGTAACTTCGTTTAACTCTAATATAAAATCTTAAAAATATTTTAATACTAACTTTATTATAAATAATTAACTAATGAACTAGTTTAAAAAATTAAAAATTAATAATTTAGTATCTCGGCTTTAAAAGTTATAACGAGTTAATAAAGTAATAAAAAATTCTTTATTTAATTTAAATATTAATTATCTTGTTTATATTAATTAAATAATTTAAATATTTATTTATTAAAAATATTTCGAAAATTTTATTATATTATTATTTAAAGATTATTAAAATATTAAAATTTTCTAAAAGTCACTTTTAAATAAAATATATATTAAATAAAATATATATTAAATAAAATATATATTAAATAAAATATATATTAAATAAAATATATATTAAATAAAATATATATTAAATA
>Ga0302221_10000850_pt1 | contig 20523 bp, 13 predicted proteins | sample II_Palsa_E2_1_FD_193517 | JGI IMG/M metagenome (GOLD analysis project Ga0302221, IMG submission 193517) | Peat permafrost microbial communities from Stordalen Mire near Abisko, Sweden - II_Palsa_E2_1 | ecosystem: Environmental > Terrestrial > Soil > Palsa > Peat permafrost | place: Sweden... | reverse complement strand
GTGTGCCGTGTGTTGAGGTCCCTCGGCCGAGCGGGCGCTCTGGTTGGCTGCTAAGTAGGGCTTGAACGAGTTCCCACCAATGACGACCCTCTTCAGACCCTTTATCCAGATTTCTCATGCAATGCTTTTTTGGCAAAGATATTCATTTGCTTTGAAGATGGAAATTTCGTGTTATCTGACAGCGACACTATTCCCTAGATGACACACGGAACTTTCAGTTCCCGCATACTCATCTCTTGCCCGCAGTTTGGGTTGCGGGGAGAAGCACTGATTCCCACCTGGCGCCAACATTGATCTCACACCAACGGAAGTCTCGACCTGCTTTGAACGAAGGATCCATAGTTTTGCAAGCGACTGTAAGGCCAAAAGAATGCCCGGAAGCCCCCCGGAACGCCCCCTCTACACGACCAAAGCTGCTGCAACCTTCTGATACTTTCTACAGGGGTTGGAATTGACAGTCGGCTGCTGCTTCTATATTGGAACCCATGGCGCATGCCTATGTATGAGTCAGATATGTATGGGATTCAAGCAGAGTCCGAGAAGGCGCAAGGGCCAGGAGTGGAAGGATACGATATTTGATTGGCTGGCAGGCAGACGGAGTGCTTTTTGCCTTCCTATCCTGCTGGGAAGGATAGGAGAAGTAAAACGCTGGAGGTGCTGAGAGGAGCGTGATGAGGTATCCAGGCATTGCGGTGCAGAGATTGAGACTCGATTACTCAGGCATGGTATCGGCATACGTGGAAGGACTTGGAAACACGAAAGCCGATTTCATGGCTCTTTTTGGAGAGAGCAGTTCAAGAAGTGATGTCGGCAATGATTGGCAAGGCGTCACAGATATGATTATCACTCGCTTCTCTGATCGCCTACAACTCATGTCTGGGAATAACACTTTAAGAGATACCATTCTGCTGGATATTGCAGTTTTAATCAATCTCTACATCGACTATGGAGATCTCAACGTCCCGACGGCCATTGAGAAGTGCTCGGCGCATTAGCCGTGTAAACTTAGTGATTAAAATCACTGACCGCAATATATCTTCTAACATTTAGATACGTGACTTTTATCCACAACCACATCCATATCTACTCCAATTCATCAACGTCAGCTTCCTTTTCGAGCGTAAAAGTTTCCGTCAGCCCCCCGGTCACACCTTGAGGCGAGTACCTTTTTAGGAGTGTCCAGATGGCCTCTCTCCTCAGTTTTGCCTCTCTCGCTTGTCTCTTCGGATGTTTTGGGATATTGAGTGGAACAAAGCGCAGCAAGAACTTGGGGTATGATAGTGCGGCCAGGTCAATTGCGGTGAACCCAGATGCATTTCGAATAGAGGTACTGACGCCTTCCACAGATAGTAATAGCCATTTTACGACTTCAAAGTTCGCATATATAACAGCGAGATGGAGGGCGGTGTTTCCACCTTCAGACTCGACGCTAGTCGCCGAGAGTACCCAGGTCGGCATATTCCATTACCAGTACAGGCCATTTCCTCGATATATCCACGGCGTCGCCTTCCCAGCCAAGTTGTAACAGATTTACAATATTTTCGTGCGCTAAAAGCGGAGGATGAGTGAGAACACGAAGCTCAAGCAAAATGGCCTCAAGCCTACGTGCTTCATCCCTTTTATCAGTGCTTTCCAGACCCCGAAGGGTACTTTTCAAGACCACGTCTCGGTGTTCTGAGATGAGAGTTCGACGGACTGAGAAGCTGGCACCTCGACCGACGAACAATGTAGCCTGTGTGAATATTCCGATATCGTGATCGCGAACGTTGCGTAAGAAGTTGCCAAAGACGGGTTCTGCAGTCTCAATTACTTTGTCTCGAATGTATGCTGCAAGAGATAGAAACAGCGTGAAATGTTGAGATTGTGACTCCTCATAGCCCTTTGTCTGCAGTGGTGTAATAGGAAAGGCACCAGGATACAAGGTGAAGCGTGGAGGTGAAGAGGAACGTTCCCTTTCGTCGTTGTCTGACATTGTTTTCTCAATGACATGTATGCAGCAGTAGAAGGAACTCAGTTTATCTATTCAACTGGTTGTTACTATTCAGCCGCCTTTGAACTCGTGATGTGGCATTCTTCGGCAGCAGCTTACGTGGCCATGTTACACAACGACAAGGCTGGACCTATGCCATCTTTGCACTCTTCAGCCTCAGCTCCCCTACATAACACAAAGCCTCAGCTCGAGGATAAGATTTCGATCGAGGCTCCAGTGGCGATTCCGCCTAACACCCCGTACCTCCTTCTCTCGAGACAGCACGGAAGACCCCGAGGTTCGCATTCTGTTTCCCTGTCAAGCCTCGAACGCAAGATATTTTCCCTATGGATCTCCGTCGCTGCCTCCAGGATCATCTTAAAAGATGTCGTTTCATCTCAATCATAGATATTAGAAGCCTTATCACCCACGAGAGTGTTCGCGAAATTGTGCGGTCACGTGGCCTTGTTGTTGAAAACGACATGGTAGAATACATTACGTTCGCAAGCCCGCGCATCTTTGCCATTTTAGTTCTTATTGAAGGAGTACACCACATCAGAGACTTCCTAGATAAAGGCCTTAGTGACGATAAGCTTCCGCTGGAAGAAGCTTCTATACCAGACTTCGAGAATAATGACGGCAAACTCAAATTCATTAGCATCCAACGAAAGTTTCCTCCTATTTTCGAGAAACAAAAACACCTGGAGCTTCCATATGACACCGTTCTTCCATTTATTGAGCAGACTTTTCTTGATTGCGGAAGCTTTGGAATCGTTGAGAAGGTTACGGTTGCTGAAGGGCACTTGCCCGAACCTGCCACTGTAAGACTGCAAAACCTCTTCGTCTCGGCTATTAGCTGACAAACTGTTAAGAATATTGCTGCTCTCAAACAAAGACCCAAGGGATATAACGAATCCTGGGATGAAATCATGAGAGAAGTTGATACCTTGCGCAAGCGGGAACATCCGAATATTATTTCACTGCTGGCTTCGTTTACCCTCTACGGCATTGAGTCTGGGTTCGAGAAGAAATCGCTCAACATGATGTTTGAACACGCTGAAATGAATATGGAAATTTGGATGAGCCTTGAGCATACTCCGCAGCACTTGCAATCCATGGACCAAGCAGGACGGCGGAAATACCTGTACAACTCCATGTACGAGCTGGTGTCTGCACTTTCATTTCTTCATCGAGAGCTTGATGGTATGATCACCGCCCATCATGACCTGAAGCCGAAAAATATTCTCCTATTAGGAGATACTTTGAAGATCGGCGACTTGGGTGGGTCTCAACTGATCTCACCAATACAAGGATCTGAGACAGACGGGCCGAAGGGCACTTTTACCTATCACCCCCCTGAATATTGGAATGATGATGGCTCACGAGCTTGTAGACGGCATGGAAGGTCATTTGATATGTGGTCGATGGGATGTATTTTGACAGAGATGGCAACTCTGGTTGTCTATGGCTGGGAGCAACAACAGGTCCGTACATATCGCGAACGAAGATCGAAAGCTCCACAGCAAAGGAAGCTCAAGAGGCAGAGCAACGAACACCAAGAGGATGACTCATATCATAACCACATGAATGAAGTTTGCGCATGGATTCAACAGCTCAAAGATACCGACGGCAGCCCTGTTCTTATCGAAAGTTTGGGGATAGCTCAGGGGATGCTGAAATCTAATCCTAAGGATCGCCTATACTCGTGGGAAGCCGAACTCGATCTGTTTGAACTATTACATCCAGATAACCCAAGAGTGATCCGCCTGGAGAAAGGTGCCTTATGTGTGCAACCGCCAGGGAAAGGAGCCCTGTCAGGCGTTCATACACCTATTCATAGAGCAAAACTGCGAGGGAACGAAGACCGTGTTAACCAGTTACTACAGAAAGGGTGGTCTGCAAGTGTCCACCACCGCCATCTTGAAGTATCCCCCCATACGGAAACACTACAGGGGAAGGGTTTGGTGAACTACGACACATTACCTCTAGGTCAGGGGAAAAGGGATCTTGATATGGTATCTCAGCCAGGTGATAATCCGCAAAAGTCTTATGCGAATGAGTTATCAGATTTTGCAAACGCCGTTAAACATAAATCATCCTCCGAGACCCTTTCGATTCTCGCTGGATCAAGTTCACTACAGGAGCTGTTGAAAGAGGAAGACGGTGACGCATTGACGGCACTGCATTGGACTGCCAGATTTGGCTCATACACTACGATGGATTATCTACTTCGCCATCTAGAAGATAAAACTATGCTTGATGCAAAGGACAGTTTTGGAAAGACTGCATTACACCATGCGAGCGAGAAGGCTTCTACACAGGTAATGCAGCTGTTGCTTGGAGCGTACCCGCAAGAAGGCAGGGAAGACTGGATCTTAGCGAAAGATTCGAATGGCAAAACGCCGTTGCACTGGGCTGCACAAGGTGGAAACATCTCAGCTGCCAGGTTACTTCTGAGTTGTGTATCAACTCCTTCGGTTTTACTTGCAGTTGAAGATGATGGAGGGAACACTCCGCTCCGTCTAGCAATCAAGCATGCTAGTTCAGAAGTTGAAACTTTGTTACTGAACTGGTGTTAGTAGGAATAAGCACAGTGCAGTGCCTTGGGCGTTGCGTCTCCAGCGCTGTCGCTTTACAGGGCGCTTATTACAGCGCTCAGCCACTATAATCTAGGCCCCGGTTTTCTATTTTCTGGCACGGCGTTTTCTGGGAGGGCATTATGGTTTACGCGTTCCTTAAAAGCGTGGAATTAATTGATTGAGCTCGGTCTCTCGTCGGCGCTTCGCGCCGACTCGCTCCTTTGCATACTTAATTTAAAGAGCAAGAGGAGTGAGAGTGGTGGGAGTGGTGAGAAGCGGTGTGCGCGAGTAGGTGTGCGCGAAAATGAGGATATATTTTTCGGCGAGGTATAGAGTGGGGGTCAAGTGGGGGTGAGAAAGTAACGAAAGGGACATGCACCTCGACCGATTTTCGTGCGCACGACTAGGCTCGAAGCCTGGGCTGAAAGAAACCTTTAACTTTAGTAAAAATCTTAAAAAATCGGCGATTTAAGGTTTTGGGGGGTGGGGAAGGGGGGGGTTTGGGGAAAGCCGGAGAGAGAATGGATTATTGAATTAAGAGTGAGTGGAAATAGTATGGTATAGTGTATTCCTAATATATAGAGGTGAGTTGACCTCAAGAAGAGCACGAAGCTAGCCCTCTTTTGCATTCTTGCCGGATTGGGACGTCTAAGCGCGCCTAAACGCGGGAGCCGCGCTTAGCGAGCCCCACACTCTTTTATCCAGTAATTACAGTTTCTACATTACATCGCAATCCGCAATCGAACGTAACCAAGGTTCCCGGGGAGTAGAGATAGATAAATGAAGCTAGAGGGCTAAATAAAGAAGTAAATCACAGAAGATTCCGCTGGCTAGTATTCAGTAGAGATAGCCTCGGGGTTCGTAAAAGATCATGGACTAACCACTGCCTCACCCTACACTGAGATATTTGACTCCAAGCGAGTCTCAAATAATTACACTCAATGTGGTATCTAACCCCTGAGTAAATGTGACATAGCCCTTATTTAATTGGACCTAACGCCACTGTTTCTCTCCGCAGACTATAAGGTACAACATGACTCTTTTCTGCTTCAAATAACGCACCTCCTCAGTTCACCGACAACATCACGTTGATAAGCTGATAACAACTGCTCCTTCGCACCTTTCGGGACCCCAAACTCTCCTGTTAAACATGTCTTAACCACGTTCCAGTATATATCACCCATTCGAAAAGCTGTATCTCTTGGATGATTCTCTTGTGAGTCCTCATCCAAGAGGATGTCACGAACCTTCCTGACATCGTTCTCCTTACATTCCTCCCTTTGGAGGTCCGCATGCTTCTTCATTATCGACTTGATAGAGCGCCAGGCCGCAATCTCTACCATCACAATGCCGAGGCCATAGTAATCATGCTCCCTGTCGAAGGTTGTATTAGGATCGCGGAGTGCATTAGGGTGACGGTAGATATTTGTCTCTGTCTTTCTGCGTCCCAAAACTTTGTCAACAAGTGTCGGGTGGACTAAGGGGATGGAGATGGAAAATAAAAATTGGCGACACTAACACGGGCTTCTCAGAATATTCTTCTGGGCCATCCTTCCTTGCAAAATCGAAGCCGACTAATCGAGGACTGTCCAAGCTTCTTGGTGCACCCCACCGACTCGGAAAGAACAAGACATTCTCGCTCCTTATTCCTTTGTGGAGCCAGCCTTCGTTATGAATCTTGGATATTGAGTACGCAAGACGGTATGCCAATTGGATCCTCGCGGTCACGGAAGGTTTGAAACTGGAGTTGACTAGGTCGAAAAGAGATGGGGGTGGTGTTGGTGTTAGAGGGGGCTCGCAGCCTGCTGGCAGGCTGTAGAGGAAACAGAATTGCATATCCTTCTCGACATAGCCGATACATTGCAAAGTAAGATAGTCATCTGAACGCAATGAACCAAGAGTCGTGGTTAGATCTGCCACTCTGTTATAGACCCGCTCTCCGAGTGGATCATCGGAGGTTTCGCCGTACGTCTTAGGGTCGACGAGAACAGGCATTTTACTGTAGCAGGCAAAGCGACGCTGTGATAAAGGTTGGGAGGACAGAGGCGCAGGTGTGAGCTCGGATAGTAGTACTGCCCGTAGCGGGACTCCCGACATCCTGCCTAGAATGATAGGGTGCTCAATTCTGCGGCATTCCATCCTGGGCTTGGTGGGTGGGATTGGGAAAGGGACTCGGATGTAAAACTCCATGGTCCGTGCACGCATGATTAACCGATTTCCCGCCCTAAAACACGACCCACTCTAAAACACGCGATTTTTGCAGAACACCACACCCGATAAAAATTAATTATTAAATAACTATCTATCCGATCGATTTAAAATTAAAAATATAGATATAATAAAATATAATTATAAGATTTTATAGTCTAGTTACTTTATCGAAAGCATTATAATAATCTAATTATACGACTTAATATATTTATCTTTATTATTCCCGAAATAATTATCTCTTTAAATAAAACTTTAACTATAGCTTTTATAGGTAATTTTAATAATACTCTTGCTTGAATAAATATTTTTTATGTTTTTAATATAGTAGAGACATTTTTTTTTAATATAGTTTTTATTAAAATTATATATATCTTTAATAATTTTTTTATAATAAAATTAATAATTTTAAATTCTTTTATTAATTAATGTATAGTTATTTTAATTATCTTCTCTTTTTATTCTTTTATATTTTTAAAGATATTTATAGTTTATTTTATTTTATTATTATATTTATATATTTTTTTTATTTTTATTTTTATTTTTTTTTATTTTTAATATATTTTAGTTTTTATTACTTAAATTAATAAATAATAATTAATAATTATTTTATTAAATTTATTATAAAGATTTAATCGAATATTTTTTTTTTTATTTTTTTTTTATATTTTAATTATTTTAATAAAATTATTATTTTAATATTTTAGAATAATGACTTAAATAAAGAATTAAAATATAATTAAAAAAAGAGTTTTAACTTTATTTATTAATAATATTTTTTTTATATATTATTTAAAATTAATAAATTAATTTAAATAATTATAAAGATTTTAAAATATTAAAATTTTTTATTAATAATATAATAATTAATTATTTAATTATTTTAATAACTTAAATATTATTTATTAATTATATTTTTATTTTTTAAAATATTAATTATATATTCTTTTTTATAAATATTTTATTTTAAGTTTTTTTTAAAAAAAAACTAAAAAAAAAAATTTAATATAAAAATAATATTTTTATTATTATATATAAATTAATTTAATTTAGTAAAATAATTTATAAATAATAACTAAAATAATTTAACGTCAAAAAGTTATAAATAATAAATAATATAAAAAAAAATATTATATTAATTAATTTAATTAATAAATATTATATTAATATAATTTAAATATTTATTAATAATAAAAAAATACTTTTAAGTTATATATTTTAATTTTATATAATATTTAAATATTTTTTTAAAGTTATATAAAACTAATTATATTATTAAATTATTTATTTTATAATATTATAAAATAAGTTTAAGATTTAGTTATAATTTCGTTTATTTAAAAATTTATTAAATTATTTAATTCACTTTTATAAATTAATAAAAGTAATATTTAATAATTAATAATTAAAATAATAATAAAAATTAAAATAAATTCTTAATTATTATTTTATTTTAATTTTATAATTTAATTTAACTTTAATATTTATTTTATTATAATTTTTTTTAATATATATTTAAAACTTATTAAAAATTTTTTTTTATTAAAATTATATATATTCTTAATTATAATCTTTTATTTTTTAATAATTATAATAAATTAAAAATATTTATAAAAATTAATAATTAATCTATAAATATAAACGTGAAATAATAATAAAAAAATATTAATAATATTAAAAAAAAATTAAAATATTAAAATATATTTAGCGCTAGTTTATAAATTATTAATATTTTAAAAATATATATTTTTTAGTTTAATATTATAATACTTAATAAATTACTTTATTTAATTTTTATTAATGTCTTTTTTTTTATTTCTTTTACTAAGTTCTTAATGATTTAATTAATCAATAATATTTCCCGATTAATAAAGTTATTAATTTATTAGATTAGAACTTTCTTTTATTTATTAATAAAGTATTAATTCTAGAATAAAAGAACTTCTTTTCTTAATTTCGTTAAAAGACTATATTATGATTATATTTATAATAGTTAATTATATAAGCATATATAGTAAACTCCTCTCTTTAAATTATAGTAATTACAGCGTCAATCCGCTTCGATTTAGCGTAGTTGTCACGTATTTTGTTATTGTTATAATTCTTGAAAACGCGTGTTTTAGAGTGGGTCGTGTTTTAGGGCGGGATCTCGGTTAGTTAATACGATCTGGGGACACATTGTCGTATCAGGACAATTAATCGTAAATACAAGTACAGGAGGAAAATCATATTAAATCAACTCCTAGATAACTCACACAAGACTATGATGGCCTTCGCAGGTTCGTTACAGTACTCAGTATAAGCGCAGTATCATTATCCTACAATTAACACATACTCTATAGACTAAATCCAAGCTGAAAAGCTTCAGTGAACGCGTGCGCTGTGTTCCACAGGCAGTCATGATCCCTCCAATTTCTTTCTCATATCACAAGCGTCAACCCGATAAGCACCATCTCTAGAGGGGTCTTTGACCTTCAAAAACGCAACAAGGTCGAAATTAGCGTCGAAGAACTTCGCAATGGCTGGCAACACACCATGTACCGGGGTGAATCATCGCTACTACCCCCAGGCCCGACGACAACACCAGCTCTCCACCGACCTATGAAAGGACTGTCAGTGCCCTCGCTGATACTCGTGAGCTAATCGGCGACTTCACCGTTACGGAGGAAATAGATGGAGTCTCGGGCGGCATAGGAATCGGCCTCTTCGCTATCGTGTGGGGGTTCCGGGTTTGCAGACATGAGTATGTTATTTGAGCTATGTTAATGAGGGCTAATAATAATGTATGAGCTGATGTTGTATGATGGGTGAGTCGTTCCAGATGATCTTGTACTTTAGCTGGAGTTGAAATTCGGGCAGCGTTGGGCTATCTGCAAGGCGTAATTCTACTGGTACTCGCTGCGAAGGCCAATAATCCCCTGGATTTCCACCCCCTGGATGTGCAGCCACTGCCCCACTGCGCCACAGTCTGAGCCTTCCGGCGGCCATGCCGTCCCTCCAGCCCCAGACACTGCACCAGCTGGAACCTTTATATTTGATTTATTCCTTCTTCTCTTCACTTTCACTCCCTACTTTGCACGTAAGAAATTTCATTGAAGCTCTGATCATGGCCGACCCCCTGTCGGTAGCGGCGAGCACGTTGGCCATATTGGGATTCGCTGCCCAGTCTAGCAAGCTCCTACACGATGTTTTTCTCTCCGTCTCCGAGGCTCCCAAGGAAATCCAGCAACACCTCTCAACAATTCATGCTCTTACTTCCACCTTCATGGCCATTCAGGCTCTGGGTCAGCAGATACCCCCAGAACACGCTTGGTCTCCCGAATTCCTGAACAATTTAAACGCCTGTATGGAGGATTTCCGAGATGTGGAGTCGAAGATAAAGAAGCTGAGCAATCATCTCGAAAAGAGAAGCATGCATAGGGCTTGGGCGCGACTAATGTGGTCGTCAAAAGACTGTTATTTACAGAAATTTTTCGTCAGAGTTCAGACATATCATGCTACGTTTTCTTTGCATTTGTTGACGCTGCATATGTAGGTTCCCTCAATTGGCCTTTTATCCAAAACCATATTTCGCCTTGACTTTATTGCATGAAAATATCTTAACATAAATTGTAATAGAAAAATGGGCCTTTCTCCTTTACTTGAGAGTACTCCGCAAGGCTCATGTCAACGAGTTACTCCTAATCCCATGGTTCTCGAACCAGCATCAGAGCTATCGTGCAATTCCAATAGTGGAAGTCACTCTTGCCAAGTCAGAATCTCTGGGATCGCCCCACAATCTGGAACTTCGAACCTGGATTTACCAGCAACGCTTGATGTTAACCTTGGTCGTCATGAAAAATCTCTTTCACCCACCCCTTGCGACCCTAAACACTACTATGTCCAACCACTGTCCTTATCTGTCTCAATCAGGTCTATTAGAACTTACCAAGTTCTATCCCCATCAGTCGCCACGAACCTATACTTTGCTTCGGGGCCCATATTTCTCCAGCAACGGAACACCTCGAGTCAACAGCCTTATTTTCGTGCCACAAAGGCCACTGAGGGCTATGGCTTCTCGATAATAGTCACATCAGTTCTCGGGAGAGGATCTTTCACCCTGTATTTTTGCCGGAAAACACATCAATTTTGTGCCCCTTCTGTTTCCATCCAGTGGAACTTAAGCTTTCCGACGTTGGTGCAGAATAATGCGAAGGTGATGCAGCTAGCGCGGATGGGTGATGTTCCCGCTATAAGGAAGTTGTTCTTACAAGGCAAAGCGAGGCCCTCAGATGTGATGAGAAATGGGCAGGGTCTCCTTCATGTAAGATTGTATTCCGTGACGGCACTTGCTGTCGTGCATAGGTTTACGAGTCTAATATATCCCCTTTGCCAATTTAGATTGCCGCTGTATCTAACAACATCGAACTGATCGAGTTCCTAGTCCAATCAGGCGCAGACGTCAACGCAGCAGATGAAGATGGAGAGTATGTTATACCCGAGCTAATCTAGATTCCAATGAAGCTTTCAAACCGTTCCATCTAACCCAGACAGTACACCACTTCACGTCAACCTCTCCTCGGCCATTTCTCGCCCTTTCCACCCAGATGCGTCTCTTTGCCTTATTTCCTACGGCGCAGACCCAATGGCTCGCTCGGTATCAGGCGCAACACCTTTGCATACCTACTTCACGCCTGCGATGGCCTCCATCTTGCGTTATCACTCCGATTCTATCGATGAAGAGGTCCAAGATGCGCAGGGCATGACCATACTCCACTATATCGTCTGGTCGAGCAAGAGCGACGTTCAAGTTGCTAAGAAATATGTTGAGACCAGCGGGGGTGCGGCGTCATTGCTGATGAAGGACAACAAAGGGCGACGTCCTTTGCACCTTGCAGCCCAGAGGGGGAATGTCGCCCTAGTGGCGTATATCCTCGGTCTCGAGGGTGTTGCAAATGTAGACGTTTGTGATAAGGACGACTTGGGGCTGACACCGATCCACTATGCGGCAGCGAGTAAGAGGGTCCAGATTTTCGACTTGCTCAAAGCGAAGGGAGGGTGCGTGAGGAGTAAAGATTTCAGGGGAAGGGCAGTCTTGCATCACGCTATTTCGAGAGGGCATCTCAGCACTGTGGAAAAGGTGATGGAGCTCGGGGGTGATGCTGATATCTGTGCTGTTGATGAGAATGGGTTGAGCCCATTGGATCTTGCCAGGAGCAAAGGGGTTACGGAAATTGTAAAATTTCTGGAACGGGAGGAGACCAGTTTGAGAGATCGACACGTAACCTGTGTTGCTGGATCCAGATGTGAGTCGACGACTTCCGAGAGAAGAGGGAGCCTAGGGGGGCAACCACGAAGGCAAAGGCCATCATTGTCAAGATATAAGGCCATGCGAGTGAAGTTACTGGAGTGGGACTTTTTGAAGGTCACTGTAAGTATTCTCTTCGTACTTTTCGCGGCCCACCTGTACCAATTTCTGGAGGCATCTACTCGTTTTCGATCTTAGTGAGGATCTCGTATCCAAGAGACTCAAAGATCACGCTCAACGCCCTACCACTTCGTATCTTCAATTTAATTTTTTTGGGAAATAGTAGATGCTTGGAGCTCAAGCAGTCTGACTATACCTTTCCTGTTTTCCCTCAATGCTCGCCACGACTTCTTCAATAAATTATCTGAGATGTCATCGCCAACCACCGCATCCGGATATTCTGCAACGGCCTTCCTTCCCAGATCCAACGCACTCGTTCCATCCTCGCACGTTAAACTTGCATCTGCCCCGGCTACCAGTAATCCACGTACGACTTGCAAATTACTCTCCATCACCGCAATATGTAGCGCTGTGTAATTCTTGCCTGAAAACGTCAGATCTAAGAGCTCGTTCGTCGGTTCGAAAAATGTCAAAACACGCTCCAGCAGCATTCCGTCCGCGCGCCCATCTTGCTTCACGAATGGAGTGTTAGCAATTACGTGCAGAGCTGTCAATCCTTCGTCCCTCGCGACGATGAAGTCGGGGCTCCTCTGCAGTGAGTCAGGGTGATCTATAGATGAGCGGAACAGGAAAGATAAAGGCCCAAGGGTTGCAATGGAGCACTCGGCAAGTAGATGTCCCAACACACTCATTCTCCTATCCCGGGAGAAGTACAAGCCATATTTATATTCCCTGTTCACGTCTGCGCCGTTCTGCAGCAGGCATTCTGCAAGTGAAAAGCAACGATTTCTTAATGCGCAGGCAAAGGGGCTCTCGTAATCTGTTGGGGCCTCGTCGACCATGACTCCATGGTCTATGAGCGCCTGAGCGAACTCTGGCTCATCGTTAGCAACCCAGGCGCACTCGTACAGTAGCGTCACAGGTTCCAAGATGCCGGGAATGTAGTGTTTAACATGCGCATCTCCGCCGTGTTTTAGGAGCATTTGGAAGGTTTCCACTCTCCTGGCTTTGATGGCCGCGGCTAAAGGCGTACGGCTCATTTCCGGTTCTGCAGGAACGCTTGAGAACGTGTTGACATGTTGCTCTCCGCCGTGCTCCAGCAGAAAAGATAAGATGTCTGGCTCCGCGTATGTGGCAGCGAGGAAGACAGCGGTTAGGCCCGACAGACCGGGGACGTCATGAAGATGATCCCCTGCACCATGATCTAGGAGCACCTGGAGAGATTCTTGAGCTCTGGAGTGCCAATGTCGGCCATGGCGGCGAACGCGACCGAAGAGTGTACTGGGGCTCTCAAGGGAGCCGCCCATTATAGTTCGAATCAGAAGGGATTTAGATGTTGATTTCTCGAATGTTTTTGGGCTGTCGGTGGAGCGGGAGAGGAGGAGGGATAGAATATTAGGGTAGTGTAGAAACGCAGCCATGTTGATAGCTGAGGCTCCTTCGCATGTGAAATTCGGATCTGCACCTTTCTCCAAAAGGAGCTGGACGATGTCGGACCTGTTGCGCGTTATAGCCCGCATGAGAGGTGTGCCTGCTATGAAGGCATTTTCTCCGCAGTGTATGTAAGAGAACTTCTGCGCTACAGCATCTATAGGGTTGTATTGGCGAAGGAGCTTGCTAGCTACATCGGTAACGTGGCTCTCGGAGAAGGAGAGAAGCCAGTGGAGCGGTGTGTCGCCGTAGATACTGCTGATAGTAGGATCAGCGCCAGCTTCCAGGAGCATCATGGTAGCCGTGTAGTTCCCCGAGCGGCAGGCCAGCAACAGTGGAGTCTCATTGCGGATGTTTATCGTGTTATAAGCCGAGGAGCCGAGATTCTCCATCAACTTTTGCAGGGTGCGTTCCAAGTTACAACTGGCTGCGAAGTGGAAGATAGAATCGCCTGCGCGGTTGAATGTGCCTAAGCTGTCAAGTTGTTGTACGTCTTGTACGCGTATTAAAAGCTTTAGGTCAAACTCGTCAACATTATCATCCGGATATTTATCATCGCTATATCGTGCTGCTCCCGTGCCACCGTATTTCCGTTTCAGGGCTTCGGATGCTTCTTCCGAAGAGAGTTTCAATCCCAACGAATGTAGATCTTCCATGGCGATGAAGAAACCCTTGGATGCGGTATCTCGTAACCAAGGTTCTATTAAGTCCCTGCAGTCACTTGGTATCTCTGATTCGAAGGCTTCGCACGCCCGAGCGAAAATTGCTTGCGCTCTGTCGCTTCCAGCCTGCGCAGCAACCTGGAGCAACTTCAAACCTTCTGTCTTCCGGGCTAACCAAGTTCCTGGACCTATTATTCCATTGATGTTTAGCATTGCGAGACCGTACGCAGCTTCTGCGGCACGGTCGGGAGAAGACAGTCTCGTACTGGTGATGGTTAGGGCTGAGGCGACATGCGTGGCGATACTGTGATCGAGCGAGTCGATGCCGAGGAAGGAGAACTGATTCATTAGTTGGCGGTGGTGAGTGAGGAGTGTTGAAATGGAATGATAGGGGTAACGAACTGGTAGGATTTGGTCTTGAATTTGAATTTGATGAGTTGCAAGGCCGCCGAACTCAGGGGGGCTCCTACAGAGACGATGTTGGTAATCAAAAGACAAGAGTGAACAGTAGTTGTTACCTGTTTGAATGGGCCAACTTTTGCAAGATAGCCTCGACTTCATTTAGGTCTCGTAAATTTGGATCGATACGCAATGTTTGTTCCAATATGGCGTGAAGATCCTTCAAATTGAAGTTGTCTTGAGATACGGAGAGTGACTTCATGTACTCCAGCATTTTGTCAGCATCTCTCTTCATAGTTTCGACCTTAGTCCACGAGGGCTCTTTAGGAAGGTCACGGAAGGGATGTTTTCCATTTGCCATGATTCTGTAAATTAGAAAGCCAAGGGAATACACGTCTGTTTTGAGCAGCAACGCAGGACGAAGGCTTTGCCTCCATTCAGGGGCGTTCCATGGCTGCGTTCCAGAAGGGACGGCCATTTGATCTTTCATGTCAAATAAAACGCCACTGAAGTCACCCAGTTTGGCAATAATTGGTCTTTCATCTTGGGTGTCTGGGTCGTGGTTTTCAAGTACGAGGACATTGTCTGTTTTGATGTCTCCGTGGAGAACGCCACACCGGTGTAAAATTTGCAGTCCACGAACTACGTCCAAGGCAAGAGATACTTTTGTCAGAGGAGATTTGGAACCCGGGACATTTAAGAAGTCAGATAGGGTACCGAAAGTTGCTCGCTCCATGATAAGCACTGGCCATTTTCGCTGCAAATCGAGCGGGTCCGTCTCCCATGCAATACCAAGGAATTTGATGATGTTCTCGTGTTTCCGAATAGGATCATGGCTTAGAACACGAAGCTCTATCATCAATGATTTGACCCGTTTCTGGACCCTGTATTCGCTCTGACTTGCTGTTGTCGGTATAGTGCGCTTAAGGACAATCAAGTCTATGTCAGGGATATCATCTTGACTGGAAAATCTGGAGACCAGAAATGAAGAACCGTATCCAACGGTAAGTAGATGGTTACTTAGTACTCCTAGGTCTTTGTGGCGGAGGCGGTCGAGGAGGTCAATGACCGAAGGCTCTTGGGGTTCCTCCAGCGCGAGGCTGTATGCCAAGGAAACGAAGGAGGAGAAGAGCTGTGATTCAACATTGTCGCTGTAGGAAGAAAACGCTGGTGCCTGGACCCGTTCAGCCGGGGAGCAACTTTCCTCGTCGACTGCGGTGCGGCGAGTTGGACTTGTTGGGCGCTCTCCATCGCTCTTGTCGGAGTCTAATGGTGGCAAGGAGATTGTTAATTCATGGAAACATATGGCACGTCTCTACAGACCTTTTGATCCCATTTCTAAGAGTGTAGCCCAAGGCGTGGCACGGTTTATGGTCGTATGAATACCAGAGATTCTGACAACAAGCTAGGAATTGTCCCTCGAGAGGGTGGGGGCGATCGGGTAAATTCTTGGCAGTCTACAGCGATGTTGGGGCTTAGTCAGGGCTGACGTAATTAGCTTGGCCGTTACCACTATTTAAGGTGCCTCCAGAACCCTCCGTAGTACAACACAACGAACTCTACTTTCATATTTTCAGACGGCTGACGGCTGACGGCTCGAGGTTGTGTTTTGTGGTGTTGTGGTGAAGGGCTCAAGAGCTCCCTGAGTAGGTGTTTCAGCGATATGCTAAGCCATCTTTAAAATTGCATTTTAAGCGAGTGCCGCGTGAAGTCTAAAATTAGTACTCTTTAATTATCTCTACATCAGCAAAACTATTTGGCCGACAATAAGCGGATATTAGCGATAATAGCCGGACATTGGGGACAATGTCCGGCCAATGGCCAGCAAGCGCTAGGCCCAATTGGGCTTCGCGTAGCGCTAGTGCGCGTGCAACCAAATTGAGCGAGGAACATTAAAACTTTTAGTCAGCATCCTGCGCGCGCGTTCGACATTGTAATTCCTTTAAGTTCTTTTCTTTATATAATGTTTTTATTACCTGCACACGACTCTTTTATATATAAAAAAGACTTAAAATAAAGTTTATAAAATAATTATTTTATATTAAATATATATAATTATATATATAAAAATTAATTATATTATTTTAAAAATAAAAATAATTTTTAAATAATTTTTTATTTTTTATTTTTTATTTATATTTTTATTAATATTTTTATTAAAAAATAAATATATAAAATTTAAATAATATTAAAAAAAATTTATTATTAAATTAAAATTTTTATAATTAATAATATTTAAAAATATAAAAATAAATATATATATTTTTTAATTATATTATTATATATAATATTTATAAAATATATTTAAAAAGAAATTTAATTAAAATTATTATTAATTTAAATAAATATATTATTATAATTAATTTTTATAAATTTATTTAAATATTAATATATTTTATTAAATATAATAATTAAAATAAATATATATAAAATTTATAAATTTTTTATAATTAATTTTTTTAAATATATAAATTAATAATATTAATATTAATAATTATTTATTTATTATAATAAAATAAAATTTATTATTATTAATTTTAATATTTATTAAAATTTATTAAAAAAATTTATATTAAAATTAAAAAATATTTATATAAATTAAAATTTAAAAACTTTTATATTAAATAAAAAAAATTAAAATATATTATAATTAAAAAAAATTAAATTTTAATTTTATTATAAAAATATTTAATATTAATATTTTTTTATAATTTTAAATTTTTTATTAAATAATTATTATTTATATAATTATATAATAATTATACTGGTCACGTGCGCTATTATATAATAATATATATAATAATATAGTTTACTTTAATAATTTTATATAATTAATCTTGATTAAATATAATTTAATTTAAGATTTAAATATAATAATATTATATTATTATATTTTTATCTTTAAAAAACTAAAAATAAATTAATTATTATTTTATATAATTAATATTTTTATATTTATATAATAATTATTATATATTATTAATAAACCAATATTAATTAATTTATATATATAAATTAAAAATAAATTATTAATTAAGAATTAAAAAAATATTTAATAATTTATAATAATTAATATTTTTTATATTAAAAAAAAACTAATTAATTTAACTTTCCGAAAGTATTAAATAACTTAAAAAATTAAATACTTTATTTCTTGATTTAAAAAATTATTAAAAATTAAAATAATTATTTTAATTAATTAAAAGTATTAATTTTATTAGTTTTTATAATATTAATCTTTATAATATTAATATCTTTAAAACTTTAAAAACTTTAAATTATATTTATACTTTAAATTATATTTATATTTTAATATTTTTTTAATCTTATTTTTTTTATTATTTTAAATTAATTATTTTTTAATATTTAAAATAAAAATCTTTAAACTATAAAATTAATTTAATAATAATATATTTTATAAAGAGTTTATAATTAATTATAAAATAATAATCTCCGAATTAATAATTATATATTTAATAATTATTTTATTTTTAAAATTAATAATTATATAAATTAATAAATTTTTTTATTTTATTTTAATTAATTAATAATTTTTTTTTATTCTTTATATTAAATTCTTTATATATATTAAAATAAAACTTATATTAATATTAAAAATACTTAAGAATAAAAAATTCTTTTATAATAATTAAAAGATTTATTAATTCTTTATATAAATTTATTATTTATAAATTAATACTTTTAATTAATATTTTAAATATATTTAATTTAATATTTATATTTTTTAAAATATTATAATTTAAAACTATTAATATTTTTAGAATTATTTTAATAAAATAAAAATCTTTAAAGCTTAATATAATATTAATTATTAAATATTAAACTTAAAAATATATAAATAAATATTATTTATAAAGTCAAGAATAAGTTTAAAAGTATATAAAAAAGATTTTATACTTTTATAAAGCTTAGTCTTTATCTCTAATTAATAAAATTCTTTAAGAGTAATTTTAGAAAAGTTTTATACTTTATATTATCTATAATTTTAAGTAGCTAGCTCTTAGTACTCAAAGAGAACTATAGGTATATTTATACTATAACAAAATCTATATACCGGGAGACGATACTTTAATTATTTAAACTTTTCACGAAATCATCAATAAATAGGAATAATATATTTGGATAAATAACGATATAAAGGACTATTAACAGGACTTATAAAAGAACCTTATTATATTGTATTAGATTATTCCTAATTATAACCTCCGTCTCCCTCCCCCTTTTAGCTCATTTAATCAGAAAGTAATACCCCTCTATTAATAATATAAAGAACTATTAAAAAAATAATTTTAAAAGCGTCAAGAATACCAGGAACGTCAAAAACAACATTAAAAGTAAGTTCAATAACAGGAGTAAAACAGACCTCAAAATCAGCTAAAAGAACGACGTCAAAAATAAGCTCAAAACCCAAAACATTAACCTACTCCAAAATCAAGCTACTCTCTTTAATCCTCTACCTGCCGGCACTATAACGAGAACTTCAACAACAGGAACACGCTATTCCGTCACCTAAAACTCTATAAATCATCTTGTTCCTGAACTTACTTAATAATATCCTCAAGATCATCCGCTTTGTCAATAGCGTCAGCTCCTTACATCTCCTCCAGAATATCTATAACTTTATCGATAGCTTCCTTAACTTCATTAGCTACGTCAACTTTGTCGACATTAGCTATAACGTTAATTAAAAAGATTTAGCTTAAAATTCTTAGCTAATTATATATAATTTAATCTCAAGACTTCTCGTTCCTTTATAAAAATAACCCCCTTTATAGATTACCTTAAAACCGGCAACTACACAAAACAATAATTACTTTATCTCCAAAATTAATAACTATAATATCGATAACTATTTTATCTCTTCTAGTAAAACCTTATATCCCTAAAGCTCAAAAACCAACTATCGATATTTCTAAAATTAAACTAATAATATTAATATTTATTCCGGTTAAATCTAGTACTCTTGGAGCTTTAGAATCGACTATCGATACTTTTAATATTATTCTAGTAAAACCGATATTCTTTAAACTATTAACACTCGAGCTCTTTCAGTTAATACTTTAAGAATTATTTTATTACTATAATTATAGCCGCTTTATATACTTCGATTACTGATACTCTTAAGACTATTCTAGTAAAACCTATTATTCTTAATACTCTAAAATCAACTATCGACCCACGAAATTAATAATTTACACGAAGGAATAAATTAATTAAAGAGAAGAATATATTAAAAAAATAAATAATATACTAGAAATAAATATATAAGTATAAAGAAGACAAAAATAAATATATTTAATATATTAAAGAACTAGACTAGACTAAATTAAATAATTAGTTTATAATCAAGAAGAAGTATTATTTTTAAATTATTTTTAAAATAATTTTAATATTTATATAATTATATAATAATTATATTAATTATATATAATAATATAATTTATTTCGGTAATTTTATATAGCTAGTCTTAATTAAATATAGCTTAGTTTAAGATTTAAGTATAACGACATTATATTATTATATTTTTATTTTTAAAAGACTAAAAATAAATTAATTATTACTTTATATAATTAATATTCTTATATTTATATAATAATTATTATATATTATCGATAAACTAATAATTATTATATTATATATTAAATAATTAATATTTAATAATATAAGTTTATAAAATATAAAATATTTAAAAATTTAAAAAATATAAATATATTAAATATTTAAAATAAATAAAATAAAATTTAAAATATAAATTATATATTTTAATATTATTAAAAAAATAATCTTAAAGTATTTATTAAATAAAAATTAAATATAATTTTTTTAATTAAAATTTAATAAATAAA
>Ga0302221_10000833_pt1 | contig 20890 bp, 17 predicted proteins | sample II_Palsa_E2_1_FD_193517 | JGI IMG/M metagenome (GOLD analysis project Ga0302221, IMG submission 193517) | Peat permafrost microbial communities from Stordalen Mire near Abisko, Sweden - II_Palsa_E2_1 | ecosystem: Environmental > Terrestrial > Soil > Palsa > Peat permafrost | place: Sweden... | reverse complement strand
TCGGAATGTCGCCAAAAGTGACAGGTGATTTTTGCGATTTCCCGGGAAGAGACCATAGCAGGAAAAGAGCGAGCGTGAGAAATTGTTTCATGGCCGGGTTTGAATTCCAAAATACGATAATCGAAAACTAAAAAAAAGCCTGTTCCGATAATCCTTTATATTCGAAACATTTAATGTATGCCCAAATCCAAGACTTCTTTTTTCTGTCAATCCTGTGGCTACGAATCGGCCAAGTGGCTGGGCAAATGTCCTTCGTGCGGAACGTGGAATAGTTTCGTCGAGGAAGTCGTCACCAAGGAGGAATCAACGAAAAACGAGTGGCGTCAGGATTCGTCAAAAAACAAACAGTCCAGACCCAAAACACTATCGGAAATAGATTCTGCCGGTGAAGTGCGTATCATTACTCCCGACGCTGAACTTAACCGTGTGGTGGGCGGAGGCATTGTGCCCGGGTCTCTGATTCTCATCGGCGGTGAGCCGGGCATCGGAAAATCTACCCTCATGCTCCAGATCGGGCTCTCCTTGAAAAATTTGAGAGTACTCTATGTATCCGGAGAAGAAAGCGAACAGCAAATCAAAATGCGGGCAGAGCGATTAGGAATTCTGTCGCCAGCCAAAGACTTTTACATGCTGACGGAAACCAGCACAAAGAATATTTTTGCCTCCATCGAGTCTCTGGAACCTCAACTGGTCATTGTCGATTCCATTCAGACGCTTTACTCCGGCCTCCTCGACTCTGCCGCAGGAAGTATTGCCCAGGTCCGTCAGTGCGCAGCCGAACTGATGAAGTTCGCCAAAGAAACCAACACACCTGTTTTTTTAGTGGGCCATATAACAAAAGATGGAATGTTGGCCGGCCCCAAGGTACTTGAACATATGGTGGATACTGTTTTGCAATTTGAAGGAGACCGGCACCTGGCTTACCGCATTCTGCGAACCGTTAAAAATCGTTTTGGGTCAACGTCGGAAATTGGAATTTACGAAATGCTGGGGTCTGGCCTTCGCGAAGTCTCAAATCCATCCGAAATCTTAATCTCTCAAAAAGAAGGCCACGTCAGCGGTGTCACCATAGGAGCAACCATAGAAGGAAACCGTCCCTTGCTGATCGAAATCCAGTCGCTGGTAAGCCTTGCCTCCTATGGTACGGCCCAACGAACCACCACGGGGTTCGATCAAAAACGATTGAATATGCTGCTGGCAGTACTCGAAAAACGATGTGGCTTTCGACTAAGTACACAAGATGTTTTCCTCAATATGGCCGGAGGAATAACCGTCGAAGACCCTGCGATTGATCTTGCCATTTGCGTTTCTATTCTTTCGTCGCTGGAAGAAAAACCCATTTCCGACAAAATCTGTTTTGCGGCCGAAGTCGGTCTGGGTGGGGAACTGCGAGCCGTCAATAGAATTGAACAACGTATATCGGAAGCGGAAAAATTGGGTTTCCACGAAATCTATATTTCCCGGTTCAGTCAAAAATCTCTTGACCTGAAAAAAAACAAAATCAACGTCAAGTCGTTCGGCAAAATGTCGGAAGTAACTGAGGATTTACTTAAATGATCACCCATTTTTTTTTGCGAAGGAATCAGTGAATGCCGCCCGTATGAATGGCTAACAGGGTTGATCCATTCTCGAACTTATTATTCCTCACCCCATCAAAAATTCCGAACACCATCTTGGCCGTGTATACCGGGTCCAGCGGAAGATTATTGTCTCTGTTGATAGTGGCTATGAAATCATAAAGTGGCTTGTCCAATTTTGCATAGCCCCCAAAGTGGTACCCGGTTTCGATTTCCCAATTGAAAAACTGAGCGGATCCAAAATCAAAAACAAGTTTTTTGACTTCCTCGGTTAGAAATTCTCCCCCCTTCAGCACCGAATACCCCACGATCTTTCTTTTTCCTGCCAATCCAATGACAATTCCTGCAATAGTCCCTCCAGTCCCAACCGGAAGACACAAATAGTCAAATTCCTGTCGGGCAAGAATAGCCCCCCACTCCGCACATCCTTTTATTGCCTGCTGATTGGTGCCTCCTTCCGGAATCAGATAAAATTCGCCGAACTCTGTGGCTAAATTTTCAAGGAACTTCGGTTCGGATTTTCTTGCGTATTCCTCCCGCGAGACATACCTGAGTTGCATACCCTGGCTTTTTGCGAAAGAAAGAATCGGATTTAAAGGAAGATGTTCTTCCCCCCGGATAATACCGACGCTTTCCAGGCCACATTCTTTTGCCGCGGCGGCCGTTGCATAAATAAGATTAGAGTACGCGCCACCAAACGTCAGCAGTTTTTTGGCTCCGCACTCCAGCGCGCGGGAAAGATTGTATTTCAGTTTCCACCATTTATTCCCGGACACAGAGGGATGATTCATATCCTCCCGCTTGATATATAATCTCAACCCGGCCTTATCTAGCAAAGGGCTGTGAATGTTTTGAATAGGCGTTTCTGTATAGGAAATCACACTAAATTACTTACTATTTACTAATTTTATTAGTATTTTTGTGCTATGGATGAATCCTATTTCAGAGGCCGTGGTGCACAAATCAAGCCCGATAACAAATTTCTTAAGAATCATTACGTCACGGAACATATTGAGGGCCTCGACGAGCCATTGCTGGAGTCGCCTTTCACCCAAATTTTTCATGAAAATCCGAAAAAGATTGTTAACAAAGTAGACAGTCCGGACTTGGGACTAATGTATTCGATGAATCCTTATCAAGGGTGCGAGCACGGATGCATTTATTGCTATGCGAGAAATACGCACGAGTACTACGGGTTTAGCGCGGGACTGGATTTTGAAAGCAAGATTATCGTAAAACAAAACGCACCTCGATTGTTGGAGCAGCAATTACTTCACAAGAACTGGAATGCCGTCCCCATTATGCTTTCGGGAAATACCGACTGCTACCAGCCCCAGGAAAGAAAGTTTGAGATCACGAGGCGTATGTTAAAAGTATTGGCCCAATACCGTCATCCGGTAAGCATAATTTCAAAGAACAGTCTCATTCTGAGAGACCTTGATCTTTTGCAGGATCTGGCTGCAGATAACCTCGTTCATGTTTTCATTTCAATCACTACCTTGAACGAAGACTTGAGGCGAGTGATGGAACCCAGGACAGCCAGCGCACAAAAGCGATTAAAAACGATTGAGTCCCTCATCAAAAGCGGCGTACCTGCAGGAGTTATGAATGCTCCCATTATTCCCGGTTTAAATCATCATGAAATTCCCTCTATTTTAAAAGCGGCGGCCGATCACGGCGCCCTGGTGGCAGGGATGTCAATGGTTCGGCTGAATGGGTCTGTCGGCAACCTGTTTGAAGATTGGCTTCGTAAAAATTTTCCAGACCGTGTTGATAAAGTTTTGAACCAGATTTGCTCGATGCACGGTGGTCATGTAAACGATTCTCAGTTTGGAAGAAGGATGTCAGGCGAAGGCAATATCGCTGAGGCAATTCATCAACTTTTCCGAGCTTCCAAAAAACGATATTTTGCAGGCCGGCAAATGCCAGCTTTTGATCTGACCCTATTCAGGAAAGGCGGGAGTTACTCATTGTTTTAAGAAACTGAACGTATTTTAGAGTGGCTATTGAAACCGGATAACAAAACTGTGCCTGCAATCAACCGTAATACTCCGACCCTGGAATTTTCATGATTCAGCTGGTCATCGGAAGTGTATTGCTAAGCCTGCTTCATGCCTTGATCCCCAACCACTGGCTTCCGTTGCTGGCCATTGGCCGAAAAGAGAACTGGAATATGGACGAAGTAACCCGGGTTGCCTTTCTTTGCGGACTGGTTCATGCGTTCAGCACGATTTCAATCGGGTTGTGTATGGGGCTGTTGGGGTGGAGATTGTCGGCGGATTTTTCCTCTTTTACCAAATTTATTGCTCCGGCAATACTTATACTTCTGGGGGTTTATTTCATCTATCAACACCACCGCCATCACCATTTCCACCTTCACCAGCTGCCGGATACTTCCCTTCCTAAAGCGAAAACCATTGCCGTCTTGCTGACATCGATGTTCTTCTCCCCTTGCCTTGAGATTGAGGGGTATTTTCTGGTCGCCGGCACCAAGGGCATTTTGGCGATTTCACTTGTTTCAATCATTTACCTTATCCTAAGCATTGTAGGAATGATACTCTGGGTGCAATGGACCTTTAAAAAATCAATGAATTTCAATTGGCATGCTCTTGAGCACAATACGGGAATCATCACCGGGGCAACGCTTATAACTACTGGAATTATAACGTTCTTTATTCACTGATCAAAAGTGTTAGTTACCGGGATGGCACAAAAATTCATCGAAATCCTTCGGCCGGATGTTCAGAACTACATTCGAGTCCACGCCCATGAAAACGAAAGAGAACTCGTTTTGAAAAATCGTGAAATTCTTGGATTACCCGTCAACTGGATCGCCGAACAACTCGCAGGCAGAAGAAAAGCCAAAGAAAAATTCCCAACACTGTATAAAACACCCTCTATTATTTACCCTCCGTCGATAAATATCGAACAAAGTTCATCCGAAGCCACGGCGGAATTCAAAGCGACCCTTCTTGCATCTTTTCTTCATGCGAATTCATCGCCAATGAAGGGAGCCGATCTCACGGGTGGATTGGGCATCGATTCTTTTTTTTTGAGCCGCCTGTGCGATTCGTTCGACTATGTGGAGACGGATACGGATCTCGTTCAAATTGCTCATCATAATCATAGTATGCTCGGCGCACCCCACATCCGTCATCATCAGAATAAAGCCGAAGGTTTTCTGAAATCAACAGTCGGGAATTTTGATTTTATTTTCATCGATCCGTCACGCAGAAACAATTCGCGAAAAGTTTTCAGGTTGGCCGATTGTGAACCTGTCATTATGGAATTATTGCAGGTCATTTTTGAACGATCCCACCGGTTACTGCTCAAAGTTTCGCCCTTACTTGATCTCCAGCAGGGTTCGAAAGAACTGCGCGATGTTGAGCGGATCATCGTTCTTTCGGTTGAAAATGAATGTAAAGAAGTGCTTTTCCTATGCAAAAAGGGGGCTTCTTCAGACCCGCTCATTCATTGCGTTAATATTTTGCCTAAAGGTCGAACGATTGAATTCACGTTTACCCGTGCTGAGGAGAAGGAGGCAATATCTGTTTTTTCCGATCCGCTGACTTATTTATACGAACCCAATGCATCTGTTCTCAAAGGGGGTGCTTTTAAACTTATCGGTCAGAAACTGGGTTTAGCCAAAGTTCATCCCCATACTCATTTATATACTTCGGAAAACTTAGTGCTCCATTTTCCCGGGAGAATTTTTAAAATTGAAGAAAAGAAGCCAGTGTTGAGAAACCTTGGAATTTATTTTCCTGAAAATAAGGCGAATGTGGTAATCCGGAATTACCCCCTTAGTGCCGAGCAACTCAAGAAAAAATTGAAACTAAATGATGGCGGTGAAAAGTACCTTATCGGTTTTTCAGGAATAAAAGAAAAATTCACCGTCGCTGCAGTACAAATTGATGCAAATCCACGAATTTCCTATTGACGAGATCCTCAAATTATTTTCTATTGTAAAAATTTAAGACCAAAATAGGTCAGAAAAAAAATCAGAGCTAGGCTCCCATAAACGAAAATCACTTTTTTTCGGTTTTGAACGTCCTCCCACCACAGCATAGTCCACGGCTTTACAAGCCCCAGGATCAAAAAAATAGCGCTCGCCATTCCCAAGAATAGAATTAACAGCCGTACATCGTACATCATGACCTAAAGGTAGAAAGTTCTGTCGTCCGTTATTTGCTCTTTGAATTCAAATAATTACTTGTCCTGACGCGTCATGTTAGTAATTACTTCTTTATTTTTGCGCTCCGTTTCTTGGTTTGAGGGCGATTGATTTTTTGAACATCTACAAAGCTGACGGCCTCGTACAAACTCTGGCTGAAGGGATTCGTACATCTAAAGCAGCCGCGATTCGGATCAAAGGCCTTACCGGAAGTCTTGATTCTATTATGTTTAGCTCCGTGTACAAAAGCGCCCGGGCAACTCATCTCATCATCCTTCATGACAAAGAAGAGGCTGCTTACCTGTTCAATGATCTGCAGAATCTGTTGGGGGAAAAAGAAATTCTATTCTTCCCCATGTCGTACAAACGGCCGTATGAATACGATGAAACCGAGAATGCCAACATCCTGATGCGCGCCGAGGTGCTGAACCAGCTAAGTGGTCATCCCGAATCTCAAATTATCGTTACGTATCCGGAAGCACTGTCTGAAAAAGTCATTACTGAAAAATCGTTGACCTCCAACACGTTTATTGTTAAGATCCATGAAATGCTTGATCGCCATTTTCTGGAGGAATTCCTTCATACTTACGATTTTGAAAAAACGGATTTTGTCTACGAGGCTGGACAGTTTTCCGTTCGCGGAGGAATTATTGATATATTTTCCTTTGCCCATGATCTTCCTTACCGGATAGAGCTATCGGGCAACGAGGTCGAAAGCATACGCAGTTTTGATCCTGGCTCACAACTTTCCGTAGATCAAGTGGAAACGGTACGTTTGATGCCCAATGTGCAAACCCGATTGGTCCAGGAGGAGCGGCAATCGTTCCTGGAATTCATTCCCCCGGCGACCCGGATCTGGGTCAAAGATTTCCAACTTACCACCGATGTTCTTCAGAAGTGTTTCGGTAAAGCAAGTCAGAGTTTTGAAAAGATTCTATTCAACGCCGGAAATACAAAAATTGCTCTCGAGCCCGAACAGCTATTTGAATCGGCAGAGCGTTTTGGTGAAGAAATCAAGACTTTTCTTTGTCTTGAGTTTGGGCAACGAGGCTATTTTACACCGATCAACACGTACGAATTCAAATCTTCAGCCCAGCCTTCGTTTAATAAGAACTTTGAGCTCCTTGCCTCCGATTTATCGGATCATCAATTTCAAGGGTACTCAAATTTCATTGCCTCCGATCAGCCAAAACAGGTAGAACGACTTCAGGAAATTTTTGAAGAAATCAATCCGCAAATCCGATTCCAATCTCTGGAATTGGCACTGCGGCAAGGCTTTGTGGATCACAATCTGAAGATTGTCTGTTATACCGATCATCAGATTTTTGAGCGGTTCCATCGTTACCGCGCAAAAGAAAAATTCACAAATTCAAAAGCGATGACGTTCCGTGAATTGCAAACATTGCAGCCGGGCGATTTTGTCACCCATATCGATTATGGCATCGGAAAATTTGCGGGACTTGAAAAAAAAGAAGTCAATGGCAAAGACCAGGAAGCCATCCGCCTGGTCTTCCGCGACGACGACCTTCTCTACGTAAATATTCATTCGCTTCATAAGATTTCGAAATACTCGGGCAAAGAAGGAACCCCTCCGGCTATCAGCAAACTGGGTTCCGGCGAATGGGAAAATAAAAAATCAAAGATCAAAAAGAAAGTAAAAGACATTGCTAAAGAACTTATTGATCTCTATGCCAAACGCAAACAAGCGCCTGGCTATGCTTACGCTCCTGATGGGTTCCTGCAAGCGGAACTCGAGTCTTCTTTTATTTATGACGATACTCCGGACCAGGCCAGCGCCACGGAAGACGTGAAAAAAGATATGCAAATGCCCCACCCTATGGACAGGTTGGTTTGCGGTGATGTGGGATTCGGCAAAACAGAAGTTGCCATACGGGCTGCCTTTAAAGCGGTGACGGAAGGGAAACAAGTAGCCGTACTCGTGCCCACGACTATTTTGGCAATGCAGCATTACCGAACCTTTTCGGAACGCTTAGCTAATTTTCCTGTAGCGATAGAATACATTTCACGCTTCAAAACGGGCAAAGAAATCAAAAAGATCATCGACGAAGTCCATGAAGGTAACATAAGCATCATAATTGGGACCCATCGGGTCGTGAGCAAAGACGTTGTATTCAAAGACCTGGGGTTGCTGGTCATTGATGAGGAGCAAAAATTCGGGGTGAAAGTAAAGGACCGGCTGAAGGAATTGAAAGTGAACGTTGATGTGCTTACGTTAACCGCCACACCCATTCCAAGGACTCTTCATTTTTCGCTCATGGGGGCACGAGACCTGAGCATTATTGCAACGGCGCCCCCTAACCGCCAACCCGTGACGACAGAACTCCACACCTTCAACGAAGAAATTATCCGCGATGCGATACGGTACGAGATAAGGAGGGGAGGGCAGGTTTTTTTTGTACATAATCACGTTAGCGACATTGAACGCGTGGCCAACATCATCTTCAAACTAGTCCCTGATTCAAGAATTGGCATTGCTCATGGGCAGATGGAAGGGGACAGGCTCGAGAAAGCCATGATTAAGTTTATTGAAGGAGAATATGATATCCTCGTATCCACAAACATCATTGAGTCCGGATTGGATATTCCTAACGCCAACACCATTATCATTAACCAGGCCCATTTGTTTGGTCTCAGTGACCTGCACCAGATGAGGGGCCGGGTGGGACGGTCAAACAAGAAAGCTTTTTGCTATTTACTCACGCCGCCGGGTTCAGTACTCAGTTCTGACTCACGAAAACGGTTAGCGGCACTGGAGGAATTTTCGGAGTTGGGAGATGGCTTTAAAGTAGCCATGCGGGACCTTGACATACGGGGAGCGGGAAATCTTTTGGGGGCTGAACAATCGGGGTTTATTAGCGATTTAGGTTTTGATACCTACCACAGAATTCTGGACGATGCTATACAGGAATTAAAAGAAACAGAGTTTAAAGACCTCTTTGCAGAGGAGCTTTCCGCGAAAATGAAATTGATCGTGCAGGATTGCGTGATTGAGACAGACTTGGAAATTCTTATTCCGGAAACCTACATCAACAACACCAGTGAACGGTTGCAGCTCTATTCAAGTTTGGACAGTATTAAGGATGAGGCAGATTTACAAAAATTTGCCGAGGGTATAAAAGATCGCTTCGGGCCAGTTCCTGATTCGGTAGAACAATTGATCAATTCCGTGCGGCTTCGGTGGTTGGGCGAGGAATTGGGATTTGAAAAAATCAGTTTAAAAAATGAAAAACTCAGAGCCTCCTTCATCTCAGACAAGGAAGAATACTTCAAGTCGGACGTCTTTGGAAAGATTTTGACGTTTGTTCAATCTCACGCCCGGCAATGCCGCATGAGGGATGCCGGAGGTAAACTCACTCTCACCATTGAAAATATTTTGTCGGTCAGGGCAGGGATAGAAATACTGGATCAAATGTCCGATCACAAATTAAGCTCAGTTAATGAAACCGCCTCGACGTAAGGGTCCAGACCAGGCAGATCGTTAAAAGCTTGTATCATCAAGACTTTTTGATAAGTCGATGAATAGTATACTTCAATAAAAAATTTACCCGTATGGTATAAATAAACTTTACAATCTCCGAGTAAACGCATGGTCATGTAATTCGAGTGGCACGTTACCATGTCACATTTTTTCTCAAACGAAGCGTAGCGGAAGTCTTTTAGCGAAATCATTTTCTGGAATTTTCAATTTGCGCAAGTCACGAGAAAACCATGCCAGGCGAGAATTCATGTTATTTTCAGACTTTCCCGAAGCTTTCGTTCCAATCTGAAACTCCATAATCCCAAAACCGGAGAAAATTAACTGACAATAACCTTATTCTGTAGGCGTTAACTCGCGAGAACATGGGTTGGGTTTGTCAATAAAATCCTCCCCCTTTGGAAAACATCTGATTATCTCTTTATATTAGCGGTTGCGAAATCCATTAACATGAATAAAATGAAGTGCGTTAAGAGTCTATTGGTATTGGCTGGCGTGTCTTTTCTGGTCTCATCCTGTTTTGTATTAGGTGGAAAAAATGGGAAACCCACCGCTCAAAACCCAGGACAGGTAAGTACTGCGACGGGTCTAAAGTATAATGAAGCCGACGGGGGAGGTTTTGCTGTTAATCCTTATGACCAGCAACCAGATGCCCCGAATATGGTCTTTATTGAAGGGGGAAGGGCAGTCATGGGCTCTTTTGAGGAAGATGTGATGTCTTATCGCGATAACATTGAGCGAACCGTTTCAGTGGCGTCATTCTACATGGATGAAACAGAAATAGCCAATATTCACTGGCTTGAGTATTTACACTATTTAACCGTTGACTCCCCACGTTCTTCCGATCCACATGTTAAAGACGCCTATGTTCGCGCCTTGCCTGATACCAACGTTTGGAAAGGTAAACTGGCTTTCAATGACCCTTATGTAGAGCATTATTTAAGATATCCCGGATTTCGCTATTTCCCGATCGTTGGAGTCACCTGGAAGCAAGCCAACGAGTATGCGATCTGGCGCACGGCCAAGGTAAATGATGAATTGGCGAAGAAGTCAGGAAGAGAGGACGTAAAACCCGCAGCGGGCGGCCGAATTCCCATCGAGTCCGGGGTAGTTGTACCAGACTACCGTCTACCAACGGAGGCCGAATGGGAATATGCTGCACAAGCCCTTATTGGAACGCAATGGCTTGAAGAACTTCAAACACACCAAAGAATATACCCATGGGACGGTCATGCTCTCCGTAATCCTTACGGAAAACAAATGGGCACGTTTCTGGCCAATTTCAAACGCGGTCGTGGCGATTACGCAGGTATTGCCGGCAGGTTAAATGATGGCGCACTAATCACTTCCTACATTTACGAGTATCCCCCCAATGACTATGGCCTGTACAACATGGCAGGAAACGTGAGCGAGTGGGTAATGGATGTTTACCGTCCACTTTCATTCCAGGATTTTGATGATCTTAATCCTATTCGGAGAGATGATTTCCTGGATGATAATAACAACTATCGCAACCGATGGGAAAAATCACAAGACTCTACCAAACATACCGTGTTTAAGGGTAGAAATCCTGAATCTTTTCTTTCCCTGGTCTCCGACAAAACAAGAGTTTATAAGGGCGGATCCTGGAAAGATGTTGCCTATTGGATGTCACCCGGAACCCGAAGGTTTCTGGAAGAAGATTCGGCTACAGCTACAATCGGTTTCCGTTGTGCGATGATCCGGGCCGGTTCCAACTATTAAAGAAGAAGTTTACAGGTAATTTTATGAAGACCCTCTCACGAGGGTTTTTGTTTTTATACGGACTATTGTACTGCAGCAATACAGGCAACGCTTAGTTCAGCACATCCGCCCTCCACAATATGCTTTCCGCAGGCTTCAACCGTTGCGCCTGTTGTGATAACATCATCTACCAAGAGTATTTTTCTCCCCGTTAAACTTCCAGAAATTGAAAAAACGTCTTTCACATTCTCCCAACGCTCCATCTTTGATTTCCGGGTTTGCGTCTGTGTTTTCCCTTTGCGAATGGAAACCGTTTCGCTCCATGGCACGTTCAGGGAGTAGCTAAGGCCTTCGGCAAACTTTGAACTTTGATTGTATCCCCTTTTGCGTCGTCTCGATTCATGCAATGGAACAGGAACGATCAAATCAAATTCAGCAACAAAACCCGAATTTTTCAATTCATGCCCAAAAATCCTGCCCAGGGATAAACCAACCTCCGGATGATTATTATATTTCAACTGATGTAGCAATCGCTGTACAATCCCGTCCTTCTTGAATTTCAAGAAGGCCAGGGCATTCTTGACTGGCAACCGTCCCGCTAGCCTTTGCTCGAGCGGGTTGGTGGCCAGCATATGGTAATTGGTTTTCGGAAAATCTGAGATGCACAGGGTACAAATAATCTCTTCTCCTTTCACCAGGGAACCCGCACAAGCCAGACAGTAACGTGGAAAGAAAAGGGAAACAAAATCGCTGAACACAGTCTTCATGGTCTCGCAGTTGAGTTGAAACTTATATCCATATTTGCATAGATTCCAGGGATTTCTCATCAAATCTCACCTCCACTGGAAAAATTTACGGCACTCATGAGTTTGGTAAGCAATCTAGCAAATGCCCGCAGCAAAATGAAGGAAATGATCCCGGCTACCGTATACGAAGCGGCGGAGATCGGAGAAAACTAACCTATTTGAATCATGTTTAAACGAGATCTTGAACTTGAACGAAACTGGAACAATCTTCTCAATCACCTGGACCAACAGATCGGCAAAAAGCCAAAGGACCTTAATGCCGTATTGTTCATTATTGGCCTGCAGGAGTTAGGACAAGGCGTAAAAAGATTCTCCAAAGAGGAGAAGCAGGACCTGATGCATATTGCGATTTGCAAAGTATTAAGTCTCTCGGGCTATTATAAATTGGAGGGGTTGGACAAAGATGGTTGGCCGCATTGGAAACTTTTAAAAAAACTCCCCCATTTTGATCTTCTTGAACAGGAAAAGTTGTTGAAGATGCTTGTGATGGAGTATTTTGAAAAAGAATATTCCTGGAAATTCGACGGTTCGTCCGAAAATCATGAACGGTAAGAAAGGGATTCTACCTCCTTTCCCGTTTTACGTTTAATTAACATCATGTGCGTTGCAAATCCATTATCCGGCTCCTTATCTTCGAGATTATAAAACTAAGTTTCCCTTCTGTCCGTTTTCACAGGGTAGGAAAGGGATAGCATGATGGATGGAATAAACAAGGTCAACCAGAAACTCACTTCATTCAAAAGGAAGTATTACTACAGTTTGCTGCTTCGGGGCTTGCTACTTACCCTGTCTCTGCTATTGTTTTATTTTCTTATCGCTTCACTAGTTGAATACAGCCTTTGGCTTAGCGGGTGGGCTCGTTTCACGATTTTTTCTTTGTTTTTCATTTTGGTTATTTTTTGCGTCTTTAAATTCCTGAAAGAACCTCTGGTCTGGTGGCTTTATCGTCGCGGAATCGGGCAGGAAGAAAGTGCCAAAATGATTGGCTCTTATTTCCCTCATATTCAAGATCGCTTGCTCAATTTAATTCAGCTTGGGTCGGTGCGGAAACAATCCACCCTTCTCGAGGCGGGCATCGCTCAGCGAGCGCAACAATTTGAGCACGTTGCATTTGAAAATGCCATAGACCTTCGGGCGAACACGCGCTATCTAAAGTACTTTTTGGTCCCCTTCTTACTCATTGTTCTCATTTTCATCTTTAACCGCGGAATTCTCACTCAAAGTACAAAGCGCATCGTGGAGTTCAACCATGAATTTTCTCCTCAAGCGCCGTTCCGGTTTATGATTCAAAATAAAACACTCGATGCATTTTTAAATGAAGATTTTACCTTAAGATTAAAACTGGATGGAGAGGCACTGCCAGACGCGGTTTATTTACAGTCCAATACTCAGCGGCTGAAGTTAGAAAGCAGTAAACCCGGAGAATTTGAATATACCTTTGAAAAAATTCAGAATGAAATCCCCTTTCACCTAGAGGCTTCCGGTTTCAATTCTAATTCCTACAAAATTGAATTGGTTAACCGACCCGAACTGACCCAATTAAAAATGATGCTGGAATTTCCTCGCTATATCAACCGAAGAAATGAAGAACTTCTGAACACAGGAAATGTTGAAGTTCCTGAAGGCACCCGAATTACCTGGCAAATAAGAACTTCCTATGCCACAAAGGCCTTCACCGGATTTTCTTCCGAAACCAGTCTGAATTCAATGCAAAATATTGATAACCAAGTATTTACATTCAAAAAGGGAATTAGAAATTCCGAGCGGTACTGGATTGAATTGGAAAATGACCATAGCAAAAACAAGGATAAGATCAACTACTCGATTCAGGTCGTCAAGGACCAATACCCTGCGATTGAGGTAGACCATCTGAAGGATTCTGTACTCTACAAAACTATCTTTTTAGGCGGCAACATCAATGATGACTATGGCCTTACGGAGTTATCGTTGAACTATCAAATCATAAAGCAAGAAAAAACAGAGAACAAGAGGATAAACATTCTGCTGAACCGGAATTCCCTCCAACAAAGTTTTTTTTATCAATGGCATCTCGACTCGCTACGGCTTCAGCCAGGTGATAAACTCAATTATTATTTACAAGTGTGGGACAATGATGGTGTAAATGGTCGCAAGTCAAGCAAGTCATCCGTTTACTTTTTTGCATTGCCAGGTGAAGAAGAGTTGAAAACAGAAATTAGCAACGCTCAGTCGGCAGCGGAAAATAAAATGGATGCCAGTTTAAAGAAAGCAAAAAATCTCCGGGAGGCGATCGACGCAACTCAACAAAAATTAAAAGGCAAACAGTTATTGGATTGGCAAGACAAAAAAATGCTGGAAGACCTGATGGAGCAGAAAAAAAGCCTCGACCAAGCAATTGAACAATTGCAAAAGCAGAATGAGCTTCTGGAGAAGAAGAAAGATTCTTTTGCGGATCAGAACGAAAAAATCCGCGAAAAAGCTCAACAAATCCAAAAGTTGATGGACCAACTTCTGGACCCCGAAACAAAGAAACTCTTTGAAGAGCTTGAGAAACTCCTCAAACAGAACGCCGATATGAATCAAGTGCAGAAGATGCTCGATAAAATGGATCGGAAGGAAATCAATTTGGAAAAGGAATTAGAGAGAACGTTGGAGCTTTTTAAGCAAATACAGTTCGATTACAAACTTGACAGGGCGATCCAGGACATCAAAGAACAGAAAGAGCGGCAAGAGCATCTATTGCAGAAAACCGAGGAATTAACTGGCGATAAAAAGGAGGAAGCCGATCCTGAGGGGAGCAAACAAGGAATAAAGGCCAATGAGGATGAGAGGAAAGATTCTCAAGGCAATAAAGGCGAAAAGAAAGATGGCGAACAGCATGATGAAAAAAGTATAAGCGGTCAGGACAAAAATCAAAAGCCTGACGTTCAGGATCTTGCAAAGAAACAGGAGGAAAATATCAAGGAGGCCGAAACATTTCAAAAAGAATTGAACGAGCTTGGTAAACTGGCCGAGGAGTTAAAAAAAGAGACTCAGACTCCATCGCCGGACGACATCAACCAATTAAAGGAATCAGAGCAGCAAAGCAAAGAATCACTAAATCAGCGCAAGCCAAAGAAATCTATAGAGTCGCAGAAAAAATCCATTAAACAAATGAGCCAAATGCAACAGCAACTGGAAGGGATGCAAAGTTCAATGGAGATGGATATTGATACACAAAACATGGAGACGCTTCGACGGGTTGTTCATGGCCTAATTAAATTATCCTTCAATCAGGAATCTTTAATGAAGGATTTCAACCAGATCCAGCAGACGGATCCGAAATACATCCAACTTTCGCAAAATCAATTGAGGATCAAAGATGATTCTAAAGTGCTGGATGACAGCTTATTATCATTAGCCAAGAGAGATCCTTTTATGAGCTCTATTGTGACCAAGGAAATTGGTGAACTTGATGATCATTTGGACAAGGCTGCAGAACATATTCGGGAGCGACGGAAACCCAATGCATCGTCAGAGATGCAATTATCTATGACGAGTATTAATAACTTGGCGCTCATGTTGAACGATCATTATGATATGATAATGGACATGATTGCGAATTCAATGCCTATGCCTGGAAAGAAAAAAGGAAAGCAACCGCAGTCAAGTCTCAGCAAAATGCAGCAGCAACTCAACATGAAAATCCAGGATCTAAAAAATGGTGGAAAATCCGGTCGGCAATATTCAGAGGAGTTGGCGAAAGCCGCAGCCGAACAAGAACGTATTCGCAGGGCTCTTCAGGAAATGCAGGAAAAACTAAAACAGGACGGCGGAAAATCTCCTGGCGATGATTTGGCGGGCAAGATGGAGCAGACTGAAATGGACTTGGTTAACAAGCAGATAACCGAACAAACAATTCGACGTCAAAAAGAGATTGAAACCCGCCTTCTTGAATCGGAAAAATCGATGCGCGAGCAAGATATGGATCAAGAGCGCAAGGGAGAAACGGCGAAAGACTATGATAAGGAAATCCCTAAGGCTTTCGAAGAGTATTTAAGATTAAAAGAAAAAGAAGTAGAATTGCTTAAGTCCATGCCTCCAAAGCTTTATCCGTACTACAAAAAGGAAGTGAACGAATATTTCAAAAGAATTAAAGACCAGAATTAGTTGGCATGAATAATATCCACATTGAGATACCGTCTATTTCGGAGAATATCCGAATGATTGAGAGTTTTATAGACAACGCAAGGGAGAAATTTAGTTTGGACGACGATATCTATGGGAATATCATGATTGCGATCACGGAAGCAGTAAACAATGCGATCAGGCATGGAAACAATAGTGACTCATCAAAAAATGTCTCTTTGTCCTTAACTCTCGAAAAAAGCTTGATCAAATTCAAAGTCCAGGATGAGGGCGATGGATTTGACTATGAAAATCTACCTGATCCAACAGCTCCCGAAAACATCGAAAAACCAGGAGGTAGGGGTATTTTTCTAATGAAGCACCTCTCTGATGAAGTTGAATTCAAAGAGGGGGGTAGGATAGTAGAGCTGAGTTTTTATATGAACTAATGGCCTCAATTCGTTTCTTTTCTGAGGAAATTAACTTTAAACTCCATCATCCTTTCAAAACATCTTCTTGGATTAAGCTGGTGATTCAAAAAGAAAAGAAAACGCTTGCTTCGCTAAGCTATATTTTTTGTTCCGATTCCCACCTTTTGAATCTTAATGAGACTTATCTCAAACACTCTACTTTTACTGATATTATTACTTTTGATTTCACTGATCACACGAAAGAGATCAACGGTGAAATCTACATCAGCATAGAAAGGGTAACTGAGAATGCACGCAAATTCAAAACCAGTTTTGACGAGGAGCTTCATCGCGTAATTATCCATGGAGTTCTTCACCTCGTCGGATACAATGACAATAATTCTTCTAAAAAGGCTCAAATTCGCAAAAAAGAGGAAGCTTATCTATCTTTGCGTTCATAAGTTCCACGTGGAACCTAATTTGAATGACCTTTCTTCAGTTCCACGTGGAACATAAAACGCAAAGCATGTTTCCTGAGTATGATATTATTGTTGTTGGTGCCGGGCACGCAGGGTGTGAGGCTGCAGCTTGCGCCGCAACCATGGGCTCTAAAGTTCTTCTGATAACCATGAACTTGGCCACGATAGGACAAATGTCTTGTAATCCAGCAATGGGTGGCGTGGCAAAAGGTCAAATTGTTAGAGAAATCGACGCAATGGGTGGCTTTTCTGGGATTGTATCGGATAAATCCATGATTCAATTCCGCATGCTAAATCGCTCCAAAGGACCCGCCATGTGGAGTCCAAGGAGCCAGAATGATCGGGTTGGCTTCGCAGCGGAATGGCGACTTACACTTGAAAAAAACCAGAATATAGACTTCTGGCAAGAAATGGTGGCTGGGCTTCTGATCAGAGATAATAAAGTAGAAGGAGTCAAAACTTCCCTTGGTCTTGAAATTAGAAGCAAATCTGTCGTCTTAACCAATGGAACGTTCCTCAATGGAATAATTCATATTGGCGAAAAAAACTTCGGAGGAGGAAGAATTGCCGAAAGAGCAGCAACAGGAATCACCGAGCAATTAATACGTCTTGGGTTCGAATCCGGAAGAATGAAAACCGGAACCCCTCCAAGAGTGGATGGACGCACCCTCGACTACACAAAAATGGAAGAACAATTAGGTGATCAGGTTCCAGGTAAATTCTCCTTCTCGAATACCCAGCCTCTACAACAACAGAAAAGTTGCTGGATCACCTATACAAATAGCGAGGTTCATAGGGAACTGGAAAAAGGTTTTGATAAATCCCCGATGTTTCAAGGTCGCATCCAAGGGCTAGGACCAAGATATTGCCCATCGATCGAAGACAAAATTAACCGCTTTTCTGAGCGAGACCGACACCAAATATTCGTAGAACCTGAAGGCTGGAATACGATCGAAATTTATGTCAATGGATTTTCAACTTCACTTCCGGAAGACATACAATACCAGGCGCTAAGAAAAATTCCCGGATTTGAGAGGGTAAGAATGTTCCGACCAGGATATGCCATCGAATATGACTTCTTTCAACCCACCCAACTAAAAACAAGTCTTGAAACACAACTTATTGATAATCTGTACTTTGCAGGTCAAATCAATGGAACTACAGGGTACGAAGAAGCTGCGTGTCAGGGCCTAATGGCTGGAATAAATGCTCACCTTAAGATAAATGAAAAGGAACCTTTTGTGCTGAAACGTTCCCAAGCCTACATCGGCGTTCTTATTGACGATCTTGTTAACAAAGGCACATTGGAACCTTACCGGATGTTTACCTCGCGTGCAGAGTATCGCATTCTTCTCCGACAAGACAATGCCGACTTCAGATTAACTGAAATTGGAAACGAGCTTGGACTCGCCAATAAAGAACGCCTCAGCACAATGCTCATCAAAAGAAAAATGGTCGACGATCTACTCTTCGAGCTAAAATCTCTCAAGATCGATCCCCAAAGTGCAAACCCCGAATTAAGCCAAATGAATACCACCCCTATTCATGAAAAAATACCCGCCGTTCAACTAATTAAAAGACCTCATATTGGAATACTGGATATAAAAAAAATAAGTGATCACGCCTTCGCTATGATTGACAAATTTCCGGATGACGTAATAGAACAAGCTGAAATCGTTCTCAAGTATGAAAATTACATTGACCGCGAGCAAAAAATGGTCGAGAAGATCGAAAGCCTGGAAGACTTTAAGATTCACCCCAATTTCAACTATGATCGGATACAGGCCCTTTCCTCAGAGGCGAGGGAAAAACTAAAGAAAATACGTCCTCAAACAATCGGGCAGGTATCGCGCATAAGTGGTGTCTCCCCTGCTGACGTCTCTGTGCTTACGGTTTACCTGGGCAGGTAACGATGGCAACAGAAAGTATTGACAGATGCCCGATTTGTTCAAACACTGAATTCGAACCCTTTTTGTTTTGTACCGATTTCACAACCTCCCATGAAACCTTCGAACTGCAAAAATGTTCAACGTGTTTCTTCGTCGTGACAACCCCGCGTCCGGATGCCGCATCTCTTCTCAAGTATTACGACTCTGCCAGATACATATCGCATGCTGGAAAATCATCAGTTTTTCTTGACTCAATTTATCTATTCGCCAGAAATTTTACCCTTCGATGGAAAACCAAACTCATAAAAAAATATATTTCACCGGTTTCAATTTTGGACTACGGTTGTGGCACAGGCGAATTTCTTAACGCATGCCTTTCCCTGGGCTTGGAATGCTCCGGCGTTGAACCTTCCGAGGGCGCCATGGTAAAGGCCATTTCACTAACCAAACTCAACATCAAAGCCAGTCTTTCAGAACTCGAAGACCAAGAGTTCGATGTCATCACACTTTGGCACGTTCTGGAACACATTCCCAATCTTACCGAAAAATTGGTTGAAATCACGCATCACTTAAAAGAGAATGGTATGCTATTTGTCGCAGTTCCCAATTACCTATCCTATGATGCTGATGTTTACGGGGAATATTGGGCAGGGTTTGACGTTCCAAGGCACCTTTGGCATTTCTCTAAACGTACTATGGAAAAACTTTTTGCCAACGCCGGGCTCAGGCTCAAAGAAATCCAACCTATGAAACTAGACGCCTTTTACGTTTCATTATTAAGCCAAAAATACAAATCGGGTTCCCACACACCAGCCGGAATTCTGACAGCGCTTATTAATGGATTAGTTTCAAATTGGAAAGCTAAAAACAACACCAATTATTCCAGTCTAATTTACATTGCAACGCGATGAGTTTAAGGCTGCTTCTGGCGATTGTCGCTATGTTCATTGCCTTGTCCCGCTGCGCAACGATTAAACAGCCCACCGGCGGACCCAAAGACACCATTCCGCCGATCCTCGTACGCTCCATCCCGGAAAACAATCAAAAGAACTTTAAGGGCAAAGCGCTCACCCTGACCTTTAATGAGTTTATCAAGCTAAAGGATTCAAAAGAAATTATTATTACTCCGTCGCCGGGAAAAGCGGTAAACATCTCCGCAAAACAAAAAACCTTGACCATTGAGCCTAAAGAAAAATGGCACGACAGTACAACCTATAGCATCGCCTTCCGCGAGTCGGTTCAGGATATCACAGAATCAAATCCGGTAGAAAACCTTCATCTGGCTTTCAGCACCGGACCTGTCATCGACTCCCTGAGTATCTCGGGGTCCATCCGTTATGCACTGAAAGAAACCATACCGGAAAAGATCATTGTCGCCGTATACCAGGCTGATACATTTAATATCGCCAAACACAAAGCTTCGTATTTTACGAAAACAGATAAAAAAGGACATTTTCTGATTCAAAATCTAAAACCTGGATTGTATCACATTTATGCCTTTGACGACAAAAACAAAAACATAAAAGTCGAGACCCAATCTGAAATGTTCGGCTTCATAAGCAAGCCTATTGATCTTCGAAAAAACATCGATACGATTCAAATTGGAATCCTCAATATCGACTCCCGAGCCTTAAAACTGAAAAGCGTACGCCACAACGAAAAATTTACCAAGCTAAGGTTTAACAAATACCTCACTTCCTACAAAATCAAGTTCCCGCATTCGCAGAGCCTCCTAAATACATTCGGCGATGACCAAACAGAAATAAACATTTATCACTCCATTGAAATCAACGACAGCATACCTATCACTGTCCACGTACAAGATAGCATAAACCAAGCGATTGATACCACCGTTTACGTCAAATCCTCTCCCAACAAAATACCAAAGGAAAAATTTAAATTTGCTATAACCAGTACAGCGATAGATGTCGAGACAGGGAAAGTGACCGCAGTTGCAAAATTTAATATTCCATTGAAAACCATCCAAATGGATACGATCCGGATTAAAATCGATTCCGCAAGTTCAATAGCTGTTGCCCCGCAAAACGTAACGATTGATACGGCTATAAATCAAGCCTCATTCCAATGCAGCATCGACAAGACACTACTCGTTTCATTGGAAGAACCCCCTCAACTTTATATTTCCAAAGGAGTCTTCATCTCCATCGAAAACGACTCGAGTAAAATCATAAAAGTACCGATACCCTTTCTTAAACCGGACGAAACCGGAACCCTATCCGTCGACGTAAAA
>Ga0302221_10000830_pt1 | contig 20946 bp, 4 predicted proteins | sample II_Palsa_E2_1_FD_193517 | JGI IMG/M metagenome (GOLD analysis project Ga0302221, IMG submission 193517) | Peat permafrost microbial communities from Stordalen Mire near Abisko, Sweden - II_Palsa_E2_1 | ecosystem: Environmental > Terrestrial > Soil > Palsa > Peat permafrost | place: Sweden... | reverse complement strand
GAAGTAGCTCTTTATATTAAGCTATACTTTAGTTAAGTTTATTATAAAGTCTTTGTAATTAAGCTTTAAAAGATTTAAGCTCTTTAATATAATTTATTTATAAACTATTTTTAAAGTAGTTTAGCTATTATTATTGCTTAAATAAAGACCTTTTACACCTTAAATATAATTTACTTTGTCTTTGTTATTAAAATTTATAAATGTCTAAATATTATTAGCGCCTTTATTTTTATAAATTAACTTGCAAATATTATTATTAATATAAGTAAATTCAAATTTGTCTTTAGCTCGGCAATTCCTAGTATAATATAGCAAGTTAATTTACCTTTTAAGTATAAAAGAGTTTAAGTAAGATAAGTAATATAAGACATTAAAGCATAAGTCTTAAGTTATAAGCTATTATAATAGCAAGAAGAATATATTTTTACCTTAGCTTATAACCCTCTTTCTATCGACCTCTTCTTGTAAATAATATAAAAACATATTAAACTTTATATAAAGAATATTTATAAGTTTTTAATTGTCTCGGAACTTGGCAAAGAAATTATATAAGTTAATTGTGTTTTGCAAGTTATATTTATCTTATAAGCTAATAATCCCGGTAATATTATCGAAAAGTACCTTTTATTATATATTTAAAAGGATTTGCGGCTATTAAAGTAGTTAGCTAAAATACTTGTTAAAGCTAAGTAAATGCTTTAAATGTGTAAAATTAACTCCTTTTTTAAATATATATAAGTATTACTATTAGAAGTTAGCTAAACTGCTAGTGCGCTAGTGCATTAAGCAAGTAAAGATTAAGTTAATTACTTTATTATAGTTTTCCCTTAGCTTAGTTATTTAAAGTTAAGCTGCCTATTTAGCAAATAGCTTATTATAAGTAAAATAGACAATGCTGCAGAACTAGGCTTAATTTAATAAGACTATTATATTAGTGCTAATAATAGCATTTAAGAACAAGTAAGAATTTAAGTTTTTCTTATTATACTCTTTTTAGCAAAGGTTTATAACTTAAAATATTAATAATACAAATAGCTTACACACTTAGCACTTAAGCGGCTAGCTTAGCTAATTTAGCATATTAACTAGGTTTTCTGCAATAGTAATAATCCCGTCTTTTGTTATTTTGTTTATATTTGCAAGCTAGTCGATTGTTAATTGCTAATTTTTTAAGCTTTAAGCAAATATATCTAAGAAAATATATAAAGTGCAAGTAATAACTAAGCCCTTTACTAATAAAAGTCGATTTAATATATTATCTTTACTTAGTATGCTTTTATCGGCGGATTTAATATTAATATACTAGCTATTTATAATATTTTCCTAGTTACTTAAATCTTAGCTGCTATCTTTAAATAATATAAAGCTAAGACTTTTAATAGTAAATTAACTCTTTTTTATATTATAGCTATATTTGGCAAAGCTATATTTAATAGTAGTCTTTCTTTGTTTCGTCTTTACCTTGCTATTAATATCTCTTATTTGTGCATTTATATTTATAAAAGAGGAGGCCTCGTTTTAGTTTCTTTATTTAATCCTTACTTAGCTACTAATATCTCTTATTTGTATATTTATATTTATAATAAAAGAAGCCTCTTCTTAATTGTAATAAGAGCTTATAAGATTAGATAATAAACTATTATTATTTGCTATTCTAGCTTTCTTTAATAAGATATTACTAGTGTTATAAGATAGAAAAGAGTATTTTATATTATTAAAGCTATTTAATATACTCTTATTTAAAGTAGTATACTTTAGTTTATAGCTTCCCTTATATGCTTTACTTTAAGGATACTAATCGCGTATATAATATCCGAGTATAATAATTCGGGCATTGTCTAAGAACCCTTCTTTTTATATCCTTATTTATCTTTTATTATAGCTTTATACTCTTTTGAATTCTTATTTAATAATATATTAAAATATAATTTTGCAACAATGTCAATTAACTTAACTAAGCTATAAAGTACCCGTTTATTAATAAGGGCATTGAGGTCTTTAAAGTTTTTAGAGATATAAATACCCTTATTGCTTAAAAACTCTTTTATATCCTAATCTCTTACTCTTTAATTATATATAAGGGAGCTTAAGTTATTAATTAAGCTCTACACTTAAAATAGTTTACCTTAAAAGGCTATATAAGCAATGTTATAATAAGGGGCTAACAAAAGCAGTTTTTTTTAGTAAACTAAGCTAACTCAAATATACTAGCTTATATAGTTTTATTTAATTTGTTATATTTTTGCCTCAAAAATATAATAATTGTATATTATACAATTAAGAGCTTTTAAAGCTAGCTTTCGAATGTCTTGTAAGTACTTTTTATGCTATACTATATATTTGCTATAAAAGCTTGCTGCTGCCTAGTTTTAAAGCCTCTTATATAAGTATATAGTTGTTTTAAGATAGCTTTTGTAATTAATTCTTTGCTAAGGGTTAAATTAATAAACTTAAGTATATTAAACTTTAGACTTGCCCCCTTATTTAATGCTTTAGCGAGGGGGTTATATTGCAAACTAACAATTACAAGTTGCAAATTATTTATATAAAATAAAGAAGGGCTACTTAGCCTTATATTTAGTGTTAAGGAGTGTATTATATTAATATTTTAAGCTATATTAAGATTATACTAATTTGAAATTAAGGATAAAATTTAAAGTATTAACTTATAATTTGTATTTAATAAATTATTTAAGCTTTTAAAATACTAAAAAATGTTAAGAGTAATAAAGACGCTATAGGCGATAAAGATTATAAAAATAACAAATCCGGCAAAATATATTATTTAATAAAGCATTTAAGCTTTCGGAATACTTAAAAACATTAAAAGTAATAAAGATACTATAAGCAATAAAGATTATAAAAACGACAAATCCGGCAAAATAACAAAGAAAAAAGAAATTTTATTAACAATTATATTAAAACAAAGAAAGGCTTTAGTAATGCTATAGCACTCGGCTACTAAGCTACTTGAAATTGTCTTAAGAAATGTCCTTAAAATGCTTGTTACTAAAACTATCTCGAGAAATATCCTTAAAACGTCTTTAAAATGCTTATTACTAAAATTGCCCTAGAAAACGTCCTTAAAATGCTTACTACTAAAATTGTCTTAAAAAACTTTATTATAATGCCCGCTACTAAAACTATTTTAAAAAATATCTTTAATATACTTATAGCTTAAACTATTTAAAGAAATATCTTTAATATGCTTAAAGTATATAATTTAGTTTTAATAACCCGGAATATTACTTGCATCCCGCAACTTTATTTGCCTTTTTGCCCTTAGCTTTAGCTTTCTTGTCTCCGACTAATCTAAATACCACTACTTTACCCTTATATAGCTATATTATTATTCTTATTATTAAATCGATTTCTTATTTAACTTTTAACTAGTCAAATCGATTTCTTTGTTAAACTCGCTTAAGCATAAGATAGTAAAGTATATTATAATCTTTATAACCTTAGCGCGTAAATGTCGAATTTCCTTTTATATTTGCAAGTTGCTAAGTATCGCGGATTTGCTGCTTTATATACTTGTACTTTTACTAGATCTCTTTAATAAAATAGCCCTAATTTAACAATATTCGAATCCTTATATAATCGCTATTAATAAAGGGGATATAAGTTTTAAAAGGCATAAAAGTCTAATAAAGAAGGAAGTAATACTATAAATATAGTTTGTTACAAGATAGCTAAGATATAGTTGTTGCCCTAGTTAATAGTAAGGTTAATAGTCGCTTAAGGGGTATAATATAAGCTTATATATATATATTAAAAGTCGGAGTCGGAGTTAATAATATATTAGCAAATCTTTCGAGTAACAAAGATAGCGCTACCTCGAAGCTAATAAGCTAAGGGCATATTACTTGTAATAATAGCGTTAAAATCGGAGTATTATCGGGTTATTGCATTAGCCTGAATAAAGAATACATATATATAAGAGTTTTAAAGACTAACTCTTCTTATATAATTTCGTTGCACTTATAATATATTAATATATTCGGCAAGATAATAATAAGAGATTATAATGTGCATTTTTGCGTTATAAGCCTGTCCTTTTAAAAGTTTAAGATTTTGTTATACTTGTAATACATTTATATATTTAGCAAAATAGTAATAAGAGACTATAAAGCGGATTCTTGTGTTATAAGCTTGTCCTCTTAAAAGTTTAAGATTTTATTATACTTATAATGCATTTGTATATTCGGCAAGATAGTAATAAGAGACTACAAAGCAAATTCTTGCGTTATAAGCTTGTCCTCTTAAGAGTTTAAGATTTTAAAGACAAATATTAAAATTAAAGATTAAAGGGTATATTCTTGCTAAAAGTATAATATCCTTAATAAATTAAAAACACTTACTATAATATAAAGATAAAAGGATAAATAATAATATATACTTATAAAAAGTAGCGCCTTTTTATTATTATTTTTGTTCTAGTTGCTTACCTTTCTTTACTAGCAAAATTAAAGCTTTTTTATAATAACTTAATTTAATTTTTTCCTCTTTTCCTCCTTTTTATTTAAGATCTCTTTATTTAATATCTTTATACTTAACTTTATTTTATTAAACTTTTAAATAGCTACTATATCGACATTGTCTTTTTATATCTTTATTTGGCTAAACTTTATATTACCTTTTACAAATAGCTAGCAATTAACTAAAGCAAGAGCTAATAAGGTAAAAAAACTTAAAGCAAGCACTAAAGTATATACTTTTATTACTAGACTTTGCATTTAGAAACTAATCCCTCTTTAATATATTTAAAGCATAAATTAATTGCATATCCAAATGCCTTAAGACAAGAGTGTTTTTAACTATACTTTACAAATATATTATAATACAAGTTATTCCCTTATTACTAGATGTATATATTTAATCTATTATATATAATAGGAATAAGCAATAACCAAATAATTAAGGCCTTTTAAGTATAATGCAAGATACTTTAAAATTGTTTATATTAAAACCCCGCTTGTCTTATTAATATTTAAATAGCTTAAAAACTTGCTTGTCCTATTAACGTTTATATAGCTCGATATCCCCCTCTTATTTAAGCGCTAAAGTTTTATTAAGTTGTAAAGCAATAGCCCGACTTAATAATAATATATATAGCTAATCTTAAAAGAGTAATAAGGGCTTAAGCAAAATGCACTTATAAGGTGATATTAAAGCTTGAAGTAAGCGCGGAGATTTAGTAATAATAGGTTAAACAAAAAATATATAATGCAAGATTACTTTTACTCTCTTCTTAACTTTTATATTATAAGTTACTAAGGAATTAGGCCTTAAATGGTTACTTTAGCTTAAAGATAATAAATATATACTTAAAGAGAGTATTATTAATTGTTAAGAGTTAGTAAAAGAATGGCAAGAGAAGGACAAGTTTAATTTGTATCTTTTAAATAAAGTTATAGCCCGGAAAGTAAGCGCTTTAAGTAGTATTTAAATCTTTAAGATTGTGCTAATCTTATATAAATGCGCAATTATATTTCCGAAAAACGTTTACAACTTATGCAAATAATTTAATTTATAATATAGCTTAAGTTTACTAATTACTTAAACTAATTAAATAAGACAAGGAAAGATATATTTTAAATTTAATTATTAAAAGATTATAGCATTCTTTTACTAAACTTAAATCGAGTAAGTAAATTTAATTAATTTAATTACTTATTAATATTAAATAGCCTAAATACTAAAAATAGACTAGCAATATTGTTATAAAGTGTCTTGCAATATTCTTTCAATCTCCGGGCGCGTGGGCATTAAGCTTTTATACTATTACAAAGGAATAGTAAAATCTAATTCTTGCATATATAATTGTAATAATCTATAGCATAATCCTTTATACTATAAAAGCTAAAGCTTAAGGGGGCAAATTACAACAATTAGATTTTATATTAAATTATAATAAGTATTTTACTTAACAATTTATTTAAGAAGATTACACTAATATTATTACCTTATCTCTAAGTAGTATTTTTTAAAGTAAAAAATAGCTAGCAAAACATATCAAGTATAAAGTAGTTAGCGCTTTGCCGTCTTCTTATAAAGAAGGCCTAAAAACTTGTTAAAGTAAACAAGGATCTTACAAATTTTACACTTATCCCGAATAAATAAAATAATATATTAAATAATTTATTTAATAATCCCGACTTTAAAGATATATATTATCTTACTCCTTTAAAAGTTTTTTAAGCTAATTATATATAATAAGATAGTCCCGCAAGAGCTAATAAACTCCTTATTTACTATAATAATAAGCATTATAACACGCTAATTCTTCTTAAGATCACGAAGACTATATTGCATTTAATACTACACTAAGTTAAGCAAATAGCGATAAAGAGGCATTTAATATCAGGCTTTAAAAATCCTTCTTTAGCAAGTTATTCCTTTATTGTAAATAGGGGCATAATATTATTAACTAATCCGGTTATTTGCAAATTCTAATTAAAATAGCAATAATAATAGTAATAATAACAATAGCTTTCCCTCGATTAAAGATATAGCACTAATAACTAAAAAGAGAGCTCGTTTAAAGGCGGCTTAAAGTAATATAATAAGCTTAAAGAAAAGGAAGATATACCTTAACTTGTCTTAAACTAGCTATAAAGTTATAAAGAAGTCGACGCGTAAGCTTCTTTTAAGTTGTAATTTTATTAAATTTACTTTAATATATGTTATAATAATAAGAAGTATGCGAAATTTTTTAGTTCGGTTTAATAATAGCAAAGACGAATTCTTTAAAAAAGTCCCTATTACTTGCAAATAAATCAAATTTATAGCAATAGCAAATAAACATATAAGAGATATACTATTTTAGTTAAAGCTTAAAGACTAAAAGAAATTTAGAAAGAGGGCGAGAGGGACTATAATATGCAATAATGCAAACTTTACAAAGATGCTATAATAAGCAAAAAGTTCTAATTAGCTATATATATAAGTCTATAATGCAACTAGTTAGTTTCTTAATAACTTAGACGAGGATAATAATAGTTAAAGGGCAGCTTAAGTCGAGGCCACTTTCTATAAAGGACACTTTAGAAAGTTATTTTAGCAAGGCGTTTTAGCAAGGCGGGTTTCGAGGCCACTTTCTATAAAGGACACTTTCGCAGGGCGTTTTAGCAAGTCGTTTTAGCAAAGTAGCTTATATAAAGTCATGTTTTCGCAATATTAAAGCAGTTTTATAAATTATTTCCTTATAAGCTTTTATAGAGGATATAATTAAATTAGAACTCTTAGTCTTATAAATACTATATAGCATGTATACATCTATGTTCCAAAGGGGCTAGCTAGCACTAGATATCCTAATTAGGGTCTAATTAGCATTAGCAAAATAGTTACTATCTTTGCATATAATATAATTGCTGCATATAATATAATTGCTACATATAGCTTAATTGTTATTAGTATAAGCTTATAACTATAAACTACTACTCTTGTACTTTATTTGTATGATTTAAAAGGTGCTAATAGTAGTTAATTAGCACTTAATGTCGAAAATTTGGTACTAAATTTTTGGATATGCAAAAATGGCACTGTTAGCACGTCGTTAGCACTGTTGGCACGTTGTTAGCACTATTGGCAAGTCGTTGGCACGTTTTTTTTTCTTAATATAAAAACTTGCTAAAGATTCCGCTTAATAAGCTAACAAAGTTATAAGTTGCCTTTTATAAGAATAAGACTAAATTTATAGACATTAAAGGCACGCAAATAACTAAAAATGCTAAGCAAATCCTATTAAAAGGTTATAAGTTAAATATTACATATAAGAGAACTAAAAGCATCAAAGAATTGCTTAAAAGGGTTATATTAGTATAATAGTTAATATAAAAGTTGCTAACTACAAAATCGAGTACTCGGACAAGTACAAGAAGGACTAATGTCACAACTTGGCTAATAGTTTAGATTAAAAGAGGCTTAGTGTCTTATTAAGTTAAAGTAGAATAAGGTAATACTATTAAAGGAATCTATAAAAGCTTTAAAATTGTAACAAATATACTAAGATTATAAAATGTTCTTAGATAGACAAGAAAGACTAGCTTATATTAGCTGCTAAACTACTAGAGGAGTAGCTAAGACTAGAAGAGTAGCTTAAACTAATAATATAAGAGGAGGAGGAAAAGGAAGCTATAAACCTTAAAGAGGAAAAGAATTATATACTCCTTTATTACTAGCAAACTTATAAGTTATATATTTGTTTAAGATATAATTACTTTTAAGATTAATACTAAGAAAGACAATCTTATCCTCAAATGCTATTGCATAAAGCTAATTACTAGCTATTACCCTTTGCTAAAATATAACTTTGCAAGCATAACTATTGCTAAAAACCCCTATTATATAAGCAAAGATAGCAATAATGTGCTTAATTCTTATAAAAGTATTAATATAGCTTTAAAAGTTACAAGTAACTTAAATACAATTAAAGGAAAAGCTTGCGCTAAAGAACCGGGCATTGCTAGCCGCTAAAGGCAAGCTTTAAAGGTGTGCTCTCTTGTTAAAATCAAGCATAATATAATTAATAAAAAGGTAAAAGAATAAATATATAAATGCATGTGTTTAAATGTGCGCAATTGACGCTATTAGTTAGTATTATTAGTGTTATTTGATATTATTAATAGAAGGAGGAAGTAGAAGAAGCTAAGAAACTAGAAGGGTTATTATAGCTTACCTAAAAGACTGTCGCTTAATCCTCGGGCCCTAATTGGCTAGACCACTTGATATTTTGCTATAAATGGCCTAATTTTCAAGGCATCCTAACTTTGTAAGTTAGAAGGAATAAGGTAAATGAGGGCATTTCACCTTTAAGTGGGGGATAGTGTAGCTATAGCACGTGATATGAGTCATGTGACAAAGCTACAAAGCTAAGACTAGGGTGCTTGGACCCTCTCCTCATGTATTTAAATTATTTTTTACCTCCTAGGAAATTAATATATTGCTTTTGCAACTACAATAGCTAATATAACAGATTTGCTAATAGTTTGCCTCTTAATCTAAGCCAAATATATCCTTTAAATACTTTTAAATAAATCGACAAAGAACGTTATTCAAGGCGGCATTATTAGCAATAATAGCCTTAAGCTTTTATATAATATTATAATCTTTAAAGACTAGAAGAAGAACTAAAACCTAGTCTTCTCTATTATAATTAAGTACTTTTTAGAGAGCAAAGAGGATATTTTGCTTTTTTTAGTTGTGTGTTATAAAATGCGAGCAAACTATTAATAAAAGCTAGCAATTAAAAGAAGTTTAAATATTAAAGGAGATATAAATATATAAAAGTGCCGCTTAAAGTGCTTATTGTATAATATCCTTATATTTTATTTAAAGTTCTTTAACTTTGCTAAAAATTCTAAAATAAGATATTGAAATTATGCCTTTATATACTCAATTTAGCACTTAGCAAAAGGTATAAAACTTTAACTATTTAGCTAAACAAAAGAGAGGTTTTGCACAACAATAAGCGTGATTAAAGCTTTAGTAATAACTATTATATTAAGATAAGCTTTAAGGATCTTGATGTTAAATTTATTAATTCCGCTATTCGCTTTAACTTGTTAAATATCACTAGAAATTGACTTGTAAATAGCCTCAAAAATCACGTGAAGTTCGTCGAACTTCGTCGAACCCTGCTTCAAAAGTTCGACGAATTACGAACTTATAAAATGGGAGGTTCAATTCGAACCTATTCGACGAATATTCGACGAATCGAACTAATTCGCAAGTTCGATCGGAGCCCTATAACTGACTGAGATATTTCACAGAAAACAAGATATCATCAATGCGGATCAGATTGCGCGCTCGAACGCTTTGTTCAACATGATGCTAGATTCTAGCAAGAGACCAAGCTCGGATGAGATAGCGCGCTCAGCAGCCCTTCTCGAGATGCCCTAAGACCCTAACATGAGACCAAATGGACGGGATTCTTTAGAACCTTCTTCGTCTGACCTCGAATACCCTTTCGGTCCCGGATTCCAAACGAAGCCCGAAGATCAGAAAAATGGCAGCGAGAATGAGAAATCGATTATCCTCCTAAGGACTCAGATAATGAACTCGGATGCTGGGAGATCGGATCCAGCCGACTTGGGCAAATTAATGCGAGCACGAACGATGTCGGTGTCAGGAGTTGGCAATGAGAGGTAGGAGAGGAACTTATGACTTATGAGCTATGTGGATTTAAGCGTTGTGTTTAGAAAAGCTTTCATGGAATGTCTTCAAACCACGGCTATGTGCTTCGGTAGCCAGTAAGATTGAGTGTGGGCCATAGAGTAGACTGGGAGATATAAGGACAAAATTCAATGCCTGCAATATGAAATTGATTTGCTATCTGGCCCTAGATGTTTTACTAACGTAGGGAGACTATCCCAGACGGATAGTCTCCCTACTCAACAACAATACTTAACTCTGCCGGAGTGGTTTCCTCCCCTTCTGCAAATAAAATTGTATCAATTAATAAAAGTCCTTCAGATGAACACATTTTCTCTTTGAGAATAACTTTGCTCTTTGAGAATCTTCAGGTGAAACAATTAAGCTAAGTCATACGAGCTTCTCAGCGCAGTAAGAGTCCAGGTGACCCCTGGGATGACTCCAAAGAGCGAATGACGTTGTGGCACACTAGATAAGATACATTGCATACCAATTTGCCGTATCATTGTCCATTCCCACTCTCCATCGATCTAAATTAGGCGCAATCAAGTAGGCGTAAGACACACTTTCGTTCTGTTCCGGGAGCACAACGTCAAGGTCAGCGATTCCTCCCACGAACCCGCATCGCGACTCTCCAAAACTCGAAACTCTTGGGCCATCCTGATGAGAACGTAGCCAACTTCGGTTAACGCATATTGCTGGCCTATGCAGATGCGAGGGCCGCCGTTGAAGGGCAGATACTCCCAGCGCTCTGGACGGAATTCTTCTGCGTCTGGTCCGTAGAAGTCGGTCCGTCGATGCATAGCGTATAAGTTGTAGCCCACTAGGGTACCTTTCGGCACAAAGACTGGTGAAAAACCATCTTTGCCTCCTCCGAGTGGTAGGACGGTATCCCGTACCGCCTCGCGTTCATTGCGTGGTACTACTGGATGTAGACGACGGGCTAAGGGAGTTAACCAAGCCGGGCTAGATACCGGGGAGCTTTCACTCACATTCATTCATACAGCATCGGGCATATCTAAGGCTGCGAAGCTCCCCATAAGTTGGAGCCCGCCCACATAAACCAGCTACTTCTCTACGCAACTTGTCTCAAATTGCTGGATTCTTAGCCAGTGAGAAGAACAGATTGCTCAGAAGGCTAGCAGTAGTATCACGACCAGCTAGCAACACATTCATCAGCTCATCCAGAACCCGAATCTTATCGGATGTCCGCGAAGCTAACTCCTGCGAAAAAATGTGCTTCTTCTGATTCATCTCAGCAGAAAAAGCAGGAGGTTCGTGGAGTTGTGAGGATATGACGATTGTATTGTTGCATACTTAGGTTTCTAGGTTTTAGCTATAGTTTTATGGAGTTCGGTTGGCCTATGCGGCATCACTTGCCCGGCGCTGTCTCTAGACCCATACCACTTACTGCTTGCCCCCGAGCACCCTTGTATGAGTTATACCTTGTTTAGGCAAAAATGAAGCTATTCCTAACAAAATTCCGGTACCCTAATTGGTTTAAACTATATCAGTTCTGTACAAACACCCCTAAAAGATCACGTGCTAAGGCAACCTTAATTCATGTGCAAAAATTGCAATTCCTCTGCTCCTAAGCATCACTCCAAAGCTCCACTATTTAGGCCTATAATAGCCCTCAAATAATCGTATATAATTCTCCTCTTTTATAAAGCTTATCCACAAGCCCAAATATCACCCCAAATAACTCTTAATTCTATGAACTTAATAGGAAGTATGGGATATAAAACTTATATGCACCTTTTAGTCCTCTAATAACTATGCTTTAATACCCTTGCAAATTAATTTTAGCAACTTATGTTTTGCTTTTCTTGCACAAAGGTTTTAATATATTGGTAATTGCTTCTTATAACTAGTCACTAAATAGCTAGTTTGTAGCTTAAGAGGCTTTAGGTGATTGTTGTAAAAAGACTTAGGAATAATAGTGCTATTGACTTGCCGGAGGTGATATGATTTGCCGTGGAATCCTCTTGGGCTAACAATAATAAAAGGACCCTTACATGCTAGGTGCATCTTCTTCTTTGTAGACTTGCTATTGTATAATATAACCAGGTCTTTAGGGCTAAAGCTCCCTTGGCCTTTGACACTTAAATCATGTTAATCCTTTAATATTCTTCTTTGCTAATTTATTTGTTTTATAATATGCGTATACTATGCCTCCCTTTTAGCTAAATGCTAAAAGATAGCCTTAATTTAATTATCCTTTATAATAGTAAACAACTTAATTCGATTGGCTTTTAAATTGATAGCCTCTTGCATTTGCTTGTAAGTGTATAATAAAATGATAAAATTAGTAGCGGAAGGGGGTTAATATCCTTTTAAGACCTTAAATAGTGAAAATCTTAAATATTCGATTTCTTGACAATTTGCTTTAAAAGCTAATGGTTATATATCAAATAGCTAGTTATTAGGGCTCTCTTAAGCCTTCTTTACCACCTTCTCAAATAGATTATTGCATATTTCCACTATACTTATAGCCTTTTTAGCTCTAATAAGTGCAAGAATCTATTTCATGCTATTTGTATTATAGTCACCCGCAACTGATATTAAGCGAAACGCGTATTTAAGCGACGCGACGCGTCTCCCCCCTCTAACTCTCCTATATATATTAGCCAAAATGCCACCAATTTGCACTCCTTTGCGCTCCATCTCTGGGAACTGTCCTAAGGGTTCGGAAATTACTCCTTATATGCGTGGCCAAGTTGTAAAGCAAGCTTTTAAAGGTGCAAAAACGTTCGAGATTACAAGAGACTTAAAACTAGACAGATCCACCGTCAATTACACACTTTAGCAAGACAAATTGCGCGACGACGGCCACTCTTTACCACGAGCCCCTAGGGGCAAATTATATACCGATGCCGAAGAACGACTTCTACTTCGACACGTTCGCCTTAACTTAAAAGATACTTACTAACAAGTTATTACCGCGTGTAACCTTAGTTGCAAGCTTACCACGGTAAAGAAGATCCTCAAGCGGCATAGCGTATGCAATTAGCGAGCAAAGAAGCGCCCGGAGCTTATAGAAGCTCACGCTTTGGCACGACTAGCTTAGTGCCTTGTGCGAGAAGGATGGACGGCCGAGGAGTGGGGATTAGTGTGCTAAAGTGACGAGTGTTTTGTGGAGCGGGGGCGGGGTAAAAGGACGGAGTGGTGCTTTCGTACGTTAGCTTAAAAGTGGAATAAAGAAATGGTCCAAACCTATAGCACAAATAAGAATATGAAGATTATAATCTAAGGAGCCTTTTAGGACCTTAAGAGGAGTGGCTACTATATTATAGACCGTGATTTTGAGTCGGCAAAGCATGGGTACTCGGCTAGGTCTTATTTAGAGGTCTGTGAGGCAGAAGTAGCTCTTATTTTTAAAGAGCTTAATAACGGGTACATATTTATGCAAGATAATGCTTCTATTTACCGGGCACACTTAGTTTAAGCTTAGTTTACGGCCCATAGTATCACGCAAATTGGAAATTGGCCTGCTTATTCCCTTGACTTTAACCCGATTAAGCACGTCTAGTAGCACTTGAAAGTAAGGGTTTATAAGATGTTCCCGGAAGTAGCTGCAGACAAGTTAGAGTTAAAGGGTGCAAGGCAAAGGCTAGAGTCTTGTATTCAAGCTGCGTAGGATACATTAGATAAATTGTTATTTGACAATTTGTATGCTAGTATGCCGGCGAGGATGAAGGCTTGCATCGCGGCTAGTGGCTGGCACACAAAATATTAAGATAATTTAATAGGCGAAAAACTCTAAAAATGGACCAAATAAATGAGCGAATCGCGACGATTAAAATAACGCAATTTGCATGTTAATTGGCCTAGTAGTTATTGAGTAATTAAGTAAAGTGTGGGTGGTAGTAAATGTGAGAATTGTGGTGGGGTGCGGGGTGATTAATATCAGTTGCCTAGTACTATAAGAAAGTCACAGATCTTCTATCTTGCAAAATAGGAACCCTTATCTATACAAAATGCGACTAGTGCTTTATAATAACTAATAAGCCATGAGATATAGCAAATAACCTTGTATTAATTGGCAGTTGTACAAGGGAAAGCCCAAATAAACTTTAAAAAGTAATTTATAATAACTAAAACTATAATAAAAACCAAGAATCCTTGATTATTGATTTGTTAACTAGTAAACTATGTATTGATTTTTACGGTGAAGCTTGCATTTTAGTGCTATTGCAATTGCGGGAAGCATAACTTTACTAGCTCCTTGACATTGACTTTTGTAAGTAGAAATGGACTAATAAAATCTATATTAAATAGGGTATTTGGTTTTTTGATAATAATAGGGGATAGCTTTTAGCTTTTTTGCGCAATTTGTGTTTTATACACTAAATATAGCTTAGGATATAGTCGGCAGTATCCTTTACTATTTTAGGCTAGTAATATAAATGTAATTTCTTTATAATAAGTTGTAATTGCTAGTGACTTTCTAGATTATAAGCTGCCTTTAATATTTTACTAACTTCCTTTTGTGCTATATAGCGCTTTTACATACCTCTTATAAAAATAAATAGCACGCCCTTGTGCATAGAATACCTAGTATACTTCTTTTAAAAGGCTAGCTTGCTAACCTAGTCTATATTTGAGGGATACTTGGCTATAGCAACAAAATTGTAAATGTCGGCAAACCAATTATTATGCGAATAAGTAGTTGAAAAAGTACTAACTTTATAGTTTTGTAAAAGCTGCTTTAAATAGGCTAAAAAGCTATCTATATTTATATAAGATTTTGTAGTAATTCTAGATATATCGGCAGCAGGAATTAATAAATCGAACGTATTACTATAATTTTTAGTATAATTTTTAATATGTAAACGTAAGAGTTCCTTATAGCCTCCTTTTCTATCCATTTATACCTATTAAGGTTTACTATCATTGTCGGTTAACATACTCCTTAAAGAATCGAGAATATTATTAGATTTGCATTCTTAATCTAGAAAAATTGTATAAGATAAGGCGTTGGCTTATTTATTCCTCTTACCTTTAATATACTCGATTTGTATGTTTATAGCACTTAATTTAATAGCTTACTAAGCATAAATACCTTAAACTAGATAAGAGTTCTTAAATAAGGTTAAAGGTTTATAATTTATAAGGATAATAAATTCCTCTTTCGATATAAGCAACTATTAATATTTGCGGGCAAATATAATTATCCTTAAAAGCTTATACTTATAAGTTCTATAATTGCGTTTAAGTCCTTTAAGGAGTATAGAATTGTACTAAATAAGGACCTCGATTTTGTAGCTTGTAGATTTCCCTTGCAAATATTACATTTGCGTAATATAGCACTTAATTATATAACCTAATATATTTATATATATTTGTATGCCAAATCGCGGATTAATATTATGTGATTTGACAATTGTAAAGCATTTTTCCTTTAAAAAGTCTAGAGCTAATTGCTTAAAGGCTCCTTATTACTATTTTACATTACTAGTAAAGAGCGAAAGCGGATATGTAATTTTATTGAAATTTTTGCAATAAAGTCGTGTTATTTGCACTAATCTTAAGAAGGATTGTACTATTATTTGGTTTATAGGTATTAGAAAATGGCAAATTCGATTAGCTCGTTTAAGCTTTATTAATATAGGCCCTCTAACTTTATAAATTAAGCTTAAAGCGCATATTTTATTGCAAAATAATCGTAGCTTTTTAAATGACAACTTTAGTATAAACTATTCGATTTGTGGGAGTAAATAATCTTACAAAAATTTGTATATTTCTTAAGGGCTTTCTTTATTAGAAAAGATATTATCTATGTAAAACTTGATATAAGGGGCGCTATTAACTAAATCGGAACTTAGCAATAAAGGCCCTAAACTATTATAATCGGGTAATTATAATTTTGGTAATAATAGTAAAATTGGGCTTAAAGCCACAAATATTACTTTATTTATAGAGAAACTTGCACTTTATATACCTTATAGCATACGGGTAAGTTAAAGTTAACTAATACTAAGAATATAAAATGCAAACACATGCTTATTATCTTTATAAATAAGTAAAGCCTAATATATATACTTTATATTAAATTAAGTATAATACTGATAACTTAAGAGGGATAAATATTTATAAACCTCTTAAGCTAATTCTAGAAACGATACTAGCATATCCTTGTATATATAAATATAATTAAATGTAATATGTTTTAGTTTATCAAGTTTAGTTTATCAAGTTTAGCTCTTAGTTTATTTATAATAATTGCATTTGCCCTTTAATTAGAGAGCCTTTTATGTAATAAATAAATAATTCTTTTATATATGCTATATTATATTCCTTTTTAGATAATTCGATTTAACTAGTACTTTTACTAAGGTGTATATTGTAACTTATAAGTAGGTTTTTATACTATAATTTTAGGTTTAAGTTATACTTGATATATATATAAATTAGTAAGCGGAATATGCTTTAACTTTATAGTATTAATATATTAATAAGTGTATATTAATCATTTGACTTTTAGCATTATATTTAAAGGGTAAACAGTTCCGATTTATACTTAAGACTATGCAAACTATACTTTAACAACTTTATTAGGATCTTATGCTATTAAGCGCTATACGGGTCGTCTTGTTATAAGGAAATTGGTGTAAATAGATTAATCTTATATAAGAAGTCCGATTTGCACAAAATCGAAGAAGAAACCCTTAATTTTTAAAAAGAAGATGCAAATTAGTTAAGAAACAAGAAACTTTAAATAAAGACTTTTGCTTAAAGTATATAATTAATTATTTAAAAATTAACTTAAATTAATTAATAAAGGGATAATAATTTATTATTTCTTATACTTTATTAAAGAATAAATATAATATTATTATACTTTTATTACTTAATATTAAAGCAAATAGTTTTGCATTTATTAATATTACTTTTATTAAATAATTAAGTAGCTTTTAAATATTAAAACTTAGCCTTTAAATTATATTATTTAAGCTAAGGGATTTAATAAAAAGACTAAAAAAGTAATTACTTATTTGCTAAATTTAAACTTAACTATTAATAGCTATTATTAAAAAGAGGTGCCTTTTTTAATTTTAGACTTAAGTAATTATAATATTATTTTAAAGCTTAAATAAATAATATACTTTAATATATAGCTAAATCCGAAAAAATATAAGATTTTATAGCTAAATAACCTTATTTAAAAAGCGCTTTTCTCCTTTTATAAGGAAATTTAAATTCTTAAAAGTTTATTATAAAAGGTATACTTTTATTAAAATTATTAAAAGGATATTACTAAGCACAATTAAGCTATAAAATTGAAAGATTAATTCAAATAATTTAAAGCTTACTTAATTTAGCAGATCTTTTCTTATATAAATCTTACAAATTAACTTATAAACTAAAACTTTAATTTTAAATATAAGAGTATATAAGATAATTTATTTAGCTTAGCTTATAAAGTTAATAAAGCTAAAAGGCAAGTGCTTAGCTAAAATAAATATAAGTAAAATATATAAGATTAAATTTAGCAAATATAATACAAATTATAATTGCTTAAAAACTTATTATTACTTACTAAAAAGGATTTATTAAAGCTTAGCTCCTTGCTAAAGGACTTCTTAAAATTAGATATTATATATATTATTATTATAAGGATTAACTAGCAAATTTATAAAAAAGAAAATATTTCTTTTTTTACTAGTTTATACAAATTAAACTATATAATTGCAAATAAAATAAACTAGGGAAAAGAGCTAAAAGACAAGGCTATTTAAGAGGAGATTTGTAAATAACTTCTTATAATATCTTATTAATTTTAAGATATATTTTTTAAGTTAGCGTTTAATATTTTTCCCCTTTACTATTTATATAATTACAAAATTTAATTAAAATCTAATAATACCTTAAAATATTCCCCTTTATAGCACTAATTTATAAATAAATTGTAAGCTATTAAATAGTAATTGCTAAATAACTTAAATAAAGGCTTTATTAAAGCTAGCTAAGCTTTACACCCTTCCTTTACCCTTTTTATCGAGAAATTAAATGCCTTATTTTATAAAGACTAATACCCTCTTTTACTAATTAATAAAACTGTCACGAGCGCCAGTTTCATAGCCCAGGAACGAGCGTTGGTTAAATGGTCCCAATTACGACTATTCAAAGCTAAGGAAAGAAGAGGTTATTTATAAAGGATCGGTTTATACAAATACTCGAGTTCTGCCGCTCCACACCGCCTATGCTAGCCGCGCTAGTGCACGTGACCACGTGACATGGAATGGAATGCCAGAACCGTAACAAAAACACTTGCGCAGATTAGTTAAGCTAAGATTTTTATAAAGCTAGATATATAATAAGTGTTTTACCGGATTTGTATATATTTTAATTTAAAAGAGCTTATTACCTTCTATATAAGGTATAAATTGTATAAGTATAAAGTATTACCTTTTAAATTAATTAATAGATTAGTTATATATTAGTAGTATATAAATAATATTTTATTTAATTACTTAAACAATATCCTTATTTACTTAAATAATAAGCTTTAACACTAAAAGCATATAAATAAAGTCCTTTAATAGCTTTATAATGCAAGTTTATAAGCTAATATTAAAAAAAGCAAGTTTAAAGTTACTTATATAAAGTATTTAAGCTTTATTATTAGTATATAAAAAATTGAAGTTAATTTAAAGAAGATAAATATTATCTATTAATAAGCTAAACCTTATATAGTAAAAGGATTATAATTATTTTTAAAGTTTTATAACTTTTATTAGCGTTTTATTTAAGCATTTAGCGCGATATTAAAGCCCCTTTTACAACTTACTTGTATAAATATGCTATTTATATAAAACAAGACTTGTATTAAAGCCTTTAAAGAGCTTAAATAAAGGCTTATCTTAGCCCTTATCCTTTAATATTATAATTATTCTTTTAAAATTAAGCTAAAAACTAATATCTTAAATAAGGTAATTGCTAGTATACTCTCTTAATTGCACCTTAATAGAAACTAATACCTTATAAGATACTTTTTAAGACTATAGTGCTTATAAAGCTTAATTACTAAATTTATAACAAAGAAATGCTAGTAATTATATAATCTTTTAGCTATTAAAGACCGGAATTGCAAGGGAACGCAAAATAGACTAAAGTGTTTATAAATTATAAGGCCTTTAAATACTTTATAACTACTAAGTAATTAAATAGCTATTAAGCTTACTAAGCTGAGCTACTTGCTAATTACTTGTTTATTATTATATACTATTTAAAGAAGGAAAATGTAAAAGTAAATATATTATCTTATAAAGATTAAGATTTAAAACCTTTTATAAACTTAAAAATATACTTATAAATAAGGGCCTTGCTTTAGCTAGAATAAATTAACTTGCAAATTTAAGATAGCTTAAAACTTTAACTTATAAAAGTAGTTATATAAGAACCCTTGTCTTTAGTAAAATGGTTATTAGCTATAAACCGAATATATAACTCCTTATAAGCTTTATATGTGTAAGCTATTAATTCTTTAAAGGACTTTACCCTTACAAATAAGCTACTATTATATTATAAAAGGCTAATAGTTCTTACAAATAATTAATTAATTATAAATTTAATCTGCAAAGCTTATAATTAAATCTCTTTAGCTTACTTTGGCTATAGTAAAACAATTTAAGCTTTAAATAAGAAATATTATTAGAGATAGCTAATAGTAAATATTATATAATATATATAAAACTGCTACGCATATAAGCAATCCTATGTTTTAAGGGATTATATACTTAAAATGCTATAGCCTTTACTAGTATTAGATAAGCCTTAATAGCATATTGCTATAGATTTTAAGTTATTTCTTAAAGCAAAAGATAGCTATAATGTAAGATTTATTATTATTAACCAATTAAGCAAGTAAAGCATATTTATCCCTTATTATAAGACAATAATAGCTTGTAATATAGCTCAGCTATATATTATATATATATATTAAAACTATAAAGCACTTTAGTTAATTATATTAGATTAAGGCTCTTAATTTATATTTGATTTTTAAAACAAATTTTGCTAAATATTAGGTATAAAGCTTACGCTATTTATAGCATTTTACTTGTAAACGGATAGCTAAATAAAGATTATAAATTAATACTTAAATTAACGCCTTTGCTTATTTATAAATTACTATTTGTTAGTACATTTTCGTTCGCTTTGTAGGTCACGTGACTAACATAGTCCCAATTAGGTTAGGCGAACCGAAGGAAGGTCAATAACACCATAATAGTGCTATCGACCTACTTTCTAATTAATTAACCACTTACTTACTAAACGCAACTTGCATATCACGAATATTACATGCCGTGCTATGCGTTCCGGGTAAACCGACACTAATTAGTTTACATATTCAAATTAAAAGGATTAAAAGAGCGCGTTAGCCTGCCTCGAAAAGAAGTCCGCTAACGATTTACACTCTTCTAGAACCTTAGTCGAAGGGGGAGTATATTAAACGGCTATTAGCTATTAAATTAGCTAGTCCCTAATCGATTACTACTTTATTAACTATAATTTTAACTATTTAAGGTCTACTCTCACAAGTCTACCTTTTATAATTCTATTATCCTAGTTAGCGAATAACTAAAATTTATTTTATAAACTACAAACTCTTACAAACCCTCTTACTTACAAGCCTCCTTAAACCCTACTACAAATCTTACTCGAATCTTACCTCTTACTTTTACCTCGAATTTTATAATTCTTATAAATTATACAAAGGCAAACTATATAAGACAAACTATATTATATATATACACATACAAGGGCATATAGTAAAATACTAAG